>JADMIO011430529.1_pt1 | contig 57707 bp, 53 predicted proteins | sample 8958161 | NCBI WGS metagenome assembly JADMIO01 (sample SAMN16585339, study PRJNA669376) | soil metagenome | isolation source: Crop rotation soil | place: USA: Cullars Rotation, Alabama | collected 2011 | reverse complement strand
TTCGCCGGAAGCCTCGATACCGTCGCGCATCCGCACCCGATACGTCCCGCCGGGAAATGCTTCGAGCTCGGCATCGCGACCCATCCATTGCACATAGCGCGAAGGGTCGGTGAAATACGGAAAAACCGTTTCGGCGGAAGCCTCGATATGCACGGAAACAACCAGCGCGTCCTCATCCGTCATGTGCGTTTCCCTTGTTTCGTTTGCTCTTCCGCTTCCGCGAGTGATTTCAATCGGTGCAGGCTGGTGCGCCAGTGTTCTTCCACCACGCTGCGCAAGGAGCCCAAAGCGTTCTTGTCGCATCGGTAGAAACGACGCGTGCCGTCACGCCGCTCCACAACCAGCCCTGACGCCTTCAGCACGCGCAGGTGCTGGCTGATCGCCGGCCACGAAATGTCAAACTGTTCAGCGATCTCACCGGCTCCCAGCTCCCGATCCCACACAAGCTCGAGAATCCGGAGCCGCCGCGGCTCCGCGACGATCTGAAGTGGTTGCATTTTCCTAATTTAAGTTTAGACTTAAATAAGGCAAGCCCCTTAACCCGAGGTCACCATGAGCGCTTCTATTTCTCTCGCTACCGACATCGACGCCGATGCAGCGACCCTTTACGGAATTCTTTCGACGACGGAAGGGCAACGCAGTTTCTGGACAGCGAGCTGCGAGGTATCGGCGAATCACGCCCGTTTCAGTTTTCCGCAGGCGCCCGTCGACCTGGTCACGGAGGTGACACTGGAGGAGAACCGTCTCGTGCGGATGCGCGTGACGTCAGGATTCCCGTTCTGGGAGGGGTCTACGTGGGAGTGGCAGTTAAGTCCGGCGCAACGCGCAGCGACTGGAACGCAGGTGCTGTTTCGTCACTACGGCTTTGGCGCGGGCTATGCGGAATCCGACCTCGGCTACACAGCGCAGACATGGGCGCGCATAATGGACAGGCTTGTGCAATTCGCGAAGACGGGAACACCGCAGCCGTTTTTCCCGGCGTCGTAGCGATTGTCTGGTGGAGGAATCTGATGATCCGGAAGTTGAAGAGCGGGGAGTATCGACTGTATTCGAAGAAGAAGGACCCGAAAACGGGGAAGCGTCGTAATCTCGGAACGTTCAAGACACGCGCGGCTGCCGAAAAGCACGAGCGCGATGTTCAATACTTCAAACGCCACTGAATTCAGGCGGCGGGTCACGGCTGTATGAGGGTGGCCGAAGTAGACGCGCGAACAAAGTACGTTCCCGATTTCGTGACTTTGAATTGATGGGCGACACCCGTTCCAATTGTCCCCAGCGACGCACCCTCCGTGTCATATATCGCCGTGTAGCCCTCGGGTATCGTGTATGTCTGACCCGCGACGCCATGGAACTGATACATGTAGAGCGCATCTCCAACGATTGCACTGTTCAGGGACGAGGGCGTTCCCGGCTGCGTACTGGGTAGATGAATCCCGCAGTTATGAGCTGTCAGCGTTGCGGTCACATTGAGTGTGAGAAGCGGTGGTGAACAGGCAGCATAATCCGGCTTCACAACGAACCCGCTGTACAACCCTGTAGGGCAGGCCTGCCCCTGCATCTCATTCCGATCGTATGTGAGCCTGTACGGATCCATCCAGGTCGCAGGCACAATGCACGCCTGCAGACCATACTCGCTCGTTATATAATCGGCCGCGGCTTCCGTGACAGCCGTGGTATACGTAATTCGCTGTGATGTGCCGCGCTCGAGCGGGGCGAAATCGTATCGGCCGAAAAATGCATATCCCGTTTGGAGATTGCAGCCGAAATCGAAATCGATGAAGCAAAGGCGGGCCGTGACGCCCGTTGCCGTTGCGCGTCTTGAATAGTTCGTCAGTGTCAATGTAACGGGGAACGGCTCATTCACCTTCACTTTCGGGGGAAGCGACTGCTCCAGCGTCATCGACACGATGGCGACGTTAACATAGAACGGCGTGGAGCTCGCCGTGTCATTGCTCAGGTTCATATCCAGTGAATCGGGCAGACTCAGCTGTGCGAACGCTCGTACACTGTCGGCCGAGGCGTTCGTGCCTATCAGAAACAATCGTGAGCTCGTAACCGTCGTCACGCCTGTTGCCGCCTGTCCAGGCGCGAGACTCCCCACTTCCACCGTGTCCCACGCAGAAATGAAACGCTGAGCATCATACGCATTACTCGGCGGCGCGCCCACGTACAGGAGAAGTTTATGCGCCGGGGCTGCGGAATCACCTGCGTTCTTCACGGTGTAATGGATTCGCATCGCTCCCGGACTTGTCACCGGGAGTGATGTCAGCGCGTCGACGCCAGCCGTCGCGTCGGCGGGCGAGATGGAAACGAGCAGGTCGTAACCGTGCGCACCCACAGGGTCGGTCGGGGAATCGCAGGCGGACACAATACCCACAATCGACAACAATCCGAGGATCCGATGTACTACGTTCGTCATTGGATCACCAGCGAATACGTTTGTGCGGCAGGGATGTCGTAGCTCACAATGTAGTAACGTCCCGCGGTTCCAACGGCGAAGCGATCGGCAGCTGGGTCGAGATCGTCGATCGGTGCGCCATCCACATCATAAGCTCTGATTGCGACTGCGGCGTCGCTTCGCGTCACCTGATACGAATGTCCCGGTAGCATGTCTATGGCAACCAGATGGAATGCCATGCTGCCGTCATTGGTATTCACGACCGCAGTCAGTCCGCAGTTGAAGGCATTGAGATGGACTGGTGCAATAGCCGACAGCACGGGCGGATGACACGACGACTCGTAATCCGGCAGAACGACAAGCCGGGACGAGCCGCCGCAACCACCCAGATTCGGATCCGAGCTGGTCGTACAATACGACAGCGTATACTGAAACTGCTCATCCTGAAATGCCGACGTCGGCGTTACAACAATCGAGTCTTTAACGACATAGCTCTGACCGGGTTGCAGTGCGGGTATGCTGTAGGCCGGGAATGATGTCCACGTAACATCGCCGCATCGCATATAGACAAAGGTCAGACAGCCATTGACCGTAAAGGCAGGCGATGGCGCATATCCATCGTTCTTGATCGTCAGTGGAAGCGTGAACTTCTGGTTGACACGCGTGGTTACAACGCCAGTGGATGAAAAGACAAGTGTGGGTTTGGTAAGGTAGAAGGATGAAGTCTGCTTCCCATTGTTGTTGAATCCGCCGTCGTTGGAAGCATCCGCGTACGTGTAGAAGTAGGTCGAAGATCCCGGAAAAAACGCGCTTAAGTGCCCGTCGAGCGGCCGGACTTCTACCGTGTCGACATAAACCGCATGAGGGAGTATCGACGGCAGCAGAAAATCTCGAATCCCAAATGAGTCGGACGCGAGTAACTGAGCGTTCAGGATCGATAATCTGCCTGGCAGCGATGCCGTGTCGCCGATATTCTCGATGACAGCGACAACCTTGACGTTACCCGGCGGAAGTATGTTGCGCTTCCGCGCCGAATCGAACGTCATCGGCGCCAGGACATAGGTCGTGTCCATTTTCAGATCGGACAGGAGCGGCTTGCAATTACCGCAGGCGCCCGGCGCGGTCGGTGAGTCCGCACACGCGGCGGACAACAGTGCAATTGCGACGAGCGGCATTGCCCGAACATCAGCCCATCGCATTCCGCCTCCTGTCGCGTGAGGAATCGCTTAGGAACGAATAAGCCGGCGCGGTTGGGACAAACCGCGCCGGCTTGGCGTTTCCGCGGAAACGCGAGTATTCGTGCTATAGCTTTTGGCTATTGCGGCTTATTTCCGCCACCGCCACCACCGAATCCGCCGCGGCCCGATCCTGCAGGTGCAGTCATCAATGGCGCTGCAGGTGGCACATCATTCCAGTTGATGATCGAGTTGAACACCATGTTGAACTCACCGTGGTTCTGCCAGCGATAGATCGGGTTGTTCGCGAACATGATCACGCGACCGTTTCCGTTATGCGCCTGCGGCACGTCGACCGCGAATGCGCGACCCGCGAGGTTCGATGCGCCGACCATCAGGCCGCTCAATACGGATGCATCACCGCCGACATACTTCGCGAGAATGTTGCCCTGATCAGCCACACCGACACGGAAGAGCTGCGAGCCATCGCCATACTTGATCGGGAAGATCCTGCCGTCGAATCCGTAGAACACCGGGTGATCGGTGCGTGCAATCTCCGCCTGGATGAGCGGCTTCTGCGCGTTCACACCCGTCGGCTGCTCCAGGTCGATCGTATGTGCAAGACCGAACTCGATCGGATAACGCACTGCACTCGACGTCGTAATCAATGTTCCGCCGGCATCCAGGAACTTGTTGATTGCATCGACACCCGACGGACCGAAGCCACCGCTCATGTCGGCGGTCTCACCATACAGTCCGAGTGACTTGTACTTCGGGTTCTTCTGATACGGCTGCGGCTTCGCGGCCGGCGCGGCAAGCGACGTCGCGCGGTTGACAGTTTGCGCCGCCATGATGATGACGTCGTAATCCGCTTTCAGATTTCCCTTCGAGATTCGCTCCTTGAAAATGAGATCATAGGGAATCGCGAAACGATCGAATGTGTAGCGATACCAGCCGAGGTCCTGCGTGTTGCCCCACTGCGAGTAAATCGCGACGCGCGGCACGTCACCATCATGCGTCTTCACTGTCGGAGCAGCAGACAACATTGCAGATGTGAGTCCCAGCGAATCAGACACGGCACGCGCCGCAGACAGATCCGCGGCAGAACCGGTGACAATGAACGAACCTGCGGGGAACGTCACGCCGTCAGATGTGAAAGAAGCTTCAGCGATCTTCATTGGAAGATTCTTCAACCGATAGCGGAACGTGATCATGTTATTCGAGCCGAGATGCGCAACTGCAAGCCCCGCGGAGCCGGAACCGGTCGACTTCCCGTGCCACACTGCACTGTCGACGAGTGTCGTCTTCGCGTCGAGAATCGCTTTGTCGTTCACCGTGCGTGTATCGACGTTGAACGCAAAGCCCATCGACCAGCCGCTGTCGTCGTACGTGGTCAATGCCGGATCAGGATAGTCCTGCTTCTCGAGCAGGTTCTTTGCGAGTCGGCCATAGGGCTGATCGAGCTTGATTACATACGATCCTGCCGGGAACGTGTCGGAACCGACGCGCAATGTCGAAGCGATCGTACCGACTTCGATCCCCTGCGCCCGCAGAATGTTCACGAGCGTAACGACCCGCGTCATGTCACGCTGCGCCGGGAACACATATGCGTACGGCGCCTGTGTCCTGCCGAGGTTCATTCCATTGCGTGTCTTCACATAGAAGTTCTCGAGCACGAGGTTCGGGAACATCGACGTGAGCTGGAGCGAAGACAGGACACCGGTCTCCATGTAGTTCGTGTTGTTGCGTCGTGAGAATGTCTGCGTCGCATTCGGCGGCACCGGAATACCGCGATACCATTCGCGCGGCTGACCACCACCACGTCCGGTTGGAATCGCACCGGCGCGGCCGCCGCCGCCACCACCGCCGCCGGGACCTGCGCCCTGACCCAAAGGTGCGCCACCGGGCGCGCCGCCACTGCCGCGGCCGCCGCCGCCGCCATTTCCGCCGCGACCCTGACCGCGCCCACCACCCGACGTCGCATTCGAAGAATCCGTTGTTACGTTCGACGCAACGCGCGCGGTGCCGATCGAATCAACGGGATCACGGCCGGACTGCGTCTCATACATCTTCATCATGCCGTTGTGATTGTATGCGACGGATCCGAGATAGCCGGGCGACCACGCATCCATGAACGCGTGCGTATACACGCCGGGCATCCCCCACTTCGCCATTTGCGCCATCTCGAAGCTCGAATACCATTCGAGCTCGCCGAACAACAATGGATCGAGATTCGGATTCTGCGGTGGGCCGCCACTGTACGTATACATCAAAGTCAGCGACTCGTGGAGATCGTGCATGATCGGCGGGTGCGCAGTGTAATACCAATCCGTAATCGCGCGCATCGACATCTGCGAGAGATTGATGTCACGATTGTTGTCGTGGAAAACGTATTTGCCCCAATACGGCACGCCGCCAATCTGTGCGTTCGGGACCGGATGCCGACCGGGTGTCGTATCCTTTGCAGCCGCCGCGGCCGATGCATCGAGACCGTAGTAGAACCAGTCGACGTTGCGGTCGCGGCCATCAGGCTCCGCCGCAGGCGTGACCGACACATAGACGTTGTTGCGAATCTGCGTGATCATCGGCGACGTTTCTGTCGCAAGACGGTACACGAGCTCCATCAACATCTCCGACGGACCGGTTTCGCCACTGTGCAATCCGCCGATCAGATGATAATGCGGCTTCGTCGTCGCAATGAGGTCGTGCACCTGCGACTCGGACAAGCCGCGCGGATCCGCAATCTTCGCGAGGTTCGCGCGATTGTGCGCGAGGTTCTTCATGTTCTCGTCGGACGAAACCCATACGACAACGAGCTCGCGGCCTTCGTCACTGCGGCCGATCGTTTCCACTTTGACGCGCGGCGTGGCAGCAGCGAGCGCGCGATAATACTTCAGAATGTCGTCATAATAGGTGAGCTTCTTCGGCGCACCGATGTAATAGCCGAGGATATCCTTCGGCGTCGGAATACCCGCGACGCGCGGCAGGTGATCGACAAGGGGACTTCCATAGCGCGGCTCCGTTGTCCACTGCGAATACAGCTTCGCAAACTCGTCATCCTGTCTCTGCCTCGGGTCACGGGTTTCCGTGACCATCGCCTGCGCCTGCACCCCGTGTGCGGGTCTGATCGCCAGTGCGGATCCTATCGCCAGCATGGCGATCCATCGGCTGCTGCGTCCGGTCATGAACGTCTCCTCGGGCTGTTTTAGAGTCCGGACAAAATGCCGTTTCATCGTCCGGTCCGAAAGGCTGGCGTCAGGTTCCGCCCTCCGGAAGCGCATAAAACGCCCTCATTCTGACGACAGCATTACGAAGAAAGCGTATGCGCACCCGCGGTATTACAGTGGAGACGCTACCCGTTGGCCTCAGACTCAAACTTCCGGATCATGCGCATAGCTCTGACGACGGAATACTATTATCCGCATCTCGGCGGAGTAACCGAGCATGTCCACAATCTCGCGCTGCAGTTGAATGCGCTCGGCCACACAGCGATTGTGATCACGAGTGACATGGGCGACACCTCGCACGATGAACCATGGGTCCGGCGCGTCGGCAGGAGTCGCGTAATTTTCAGCAATGGATCGTTTGCGCGGCTCACGACAGGATGGCATCTCACGCGATCCATCCGCGACATTCTCATTGAAGAATCCATCGACGTCGTGCATATCCACGGCGGGCTTGCGCCCGTATTCGGCATAGTCGCGCAAGACGCAGCCGATGAATTGAACATTCCTGTTGTCGCCACGTTCCATTCCTGGTTTCGGCATTCGAACCTCTACCGTGTATTCCGCAAACCGTGCCAGGCACGGCTCGATCGCTACGCGGCGTCAATCGCAGTGAGTCAGCCGGTGATCGATGCGCATTCACAGTATTTCGACACCGAGTGGCACATTATTCCGAACGGAATCGACACCGATCTGTTCAAGCCGAATGGTCATCGACCGCAGGGAGATCGCTCGACGGCTCCGCAGATGCTCTTTCTTGGTCGTCTCGACCCGCGCAATGGTCTGGACACGTTGCTGAAAGCGATGCCTTCCATCGTTGCGAGTGCACCGGATGCGCATCTCGTCGTCGCAGGTGACGGCCCTTTGCGATCCATGTATGAGAGAATGGCGAAGCCGGTTGCCGCGTCAGTGTCGTTCATCGGCCGCGTGAATGGTGACCGGCCTTATCATTACGGCGCGGCGGACATGTATCTATGTCCGACAACGCGCGCGTCATTTGGCATAACATTGCTCGAAGCAATGGCATGTTCGACGCCGCTCCTCGCGTCGGACATCACCGGATTCCGCGAGCTCGTCGACGGCGGTCATGAAGCGATGCTCGTCCCCATGTCGGTGCCCGAGGCGTGGGCGGAAGCATCCCTCGAGATCGCGCGCGACAACGCGCGTCGTTCCGTCATGGGCCACGCGGGTCGCGAAAAAGCGTTGAAATTTTCCTGGCCGGTCGTGACGCAGCGCGTTCTCGACGTCTACCGTGATGTGACTGCATGCTGATTTCCGCAACCATGGGCGCGTGCACAGCAGTTACGGCGGGTCTCGTCTACGGGGCGGTCGCGCCGAACAGCAACCTCTTCGGCCCGGTCATTGGTCGCGGTCCTCGCGAAAAATCAGTCTATCTCACGTTCGATGACGGGCCCAGTCTCGAATGGACGCCCCGTATCCTCGACATTCTTTCTGTATGCGACGTCCCGGCAGCCTTCTTTCTTGTCGGCCGTTACTGCGACAGCAATAGATCTGTTGCGCGCGAAGTAGCACGCGCGGGGTATGCGGTCGGCAATCACACATGGTCGCATCGCAAGCTGCATCTGCGCTCGCGCAGCTGGATCAGCGATGAGCTCAATCGCACCCATGACATCATTGCGGATGCCTGTGATACAACACCGCGCTGCTTTCGCGCCCCGCATGGCTATCGCAACCCCTTCGTGTCGCACGCAACCCGCGCACTCGGATACACCACGTTCGGCTGGACTTTCGGCGTCTGGGATACCGCGCTGCCCGGTGCCGAGGTTATTCGCAGGCGGATGCGCTCGCAATTGTCGCCTGGCGCCATTCTGCTGCTGCATGACGGTGACGGATACGATTCGAGGGGTGACCGCTCGCAAACCGTGGCAGCCCTCCCCGGCATCATTCAGGATGCGCGCGACCTTGGTTACACGTTCCGTTCGATCTGCGAATTGATTCCAGCATGAAACGCGCGTTGTCCATTACCGCAACCATTCTGGTGCTCGCTCTCTTTGTTCGATTCGCGGTGACATTTCATTGGCGCGCAGTCGGCGCAGTGCTTGCGCAGGCAGCCCCCGCGTGGGTCGCAATCGCTATCCTTGCCAACATCGGTTCGCTTGCTGCCAAAGCGCACGGCTGGAAGTTGCTGATGGGCAAGGAGGGCCCGCCGAAATCGATCGTCGCACACCATGCGACATTCATCGGTGCCGCAACCGGTTCGTTCGCGATTTCCATCGGAGGCGAGGCCGCGCGCGTGCGCTGGATCGTGATGCGCTCGCCGGTGCGGGCTGCAACCGCACTGCGTGGTCTCGTGAGAAGTCGCGTCACGGAGATTCTCATGTTCTCCGCATTGATCGTCGGCGGTAGCGCGATGTTGCCGCACAGTGTCTTGTGGCGGTTCATCGAGCTGGCGGCGCTTGTGGTGATTGGCAGCTGCATCGTGTTGTGGCGAATTGGCCGGCGGGCCACGCAGCCCACGCGCGATAATGCACCAAACCGCGCCTTCGGTCGTGCGCTGTCTGAGGCACGCGAGACGCTCCGTTCTCCCAACGTTGCACATGCATTGTTTTTCGCTGCGGTGAACTGGGTCTGCCAGTGGACCTCGTTCGCAGCATGTGCATTCGCGGTCACAGCACACGCTCCCGTGGCATACGCGCTCGCAGCCCTGGTCCTGGTAAACATTGGTGGTGCAGCGCGCATCACGCCCGGCAATGTTGGAGTCCTTACCGCTGCGTACGTCATGGTCGCACGTACATATGCCGTCGCTCCGGCCAGCGCCGTGGCCGCGAGCATCGTGCTGCAGGCTGTTCAGATTCTACCGATCGCTGTAATTGGAGCGATCATCTTCGCGATCGACCAGCGGCGCACTATCGCTATTGTCGGTGAGCCATACTCGTCCGTATAATCGCCCGCCTGAACTTTTCCTACCACTCATTTTCACGGACCAATACCATGAGCTCCGCAATTGTAATCACACCTGAGCAGCTGCTGGCGCACTGGCAGGGACATCGCGCACTGACGCGCCGGGTCATCGACGCATTTCCCGAGGATCAGCTGTTCAATTACACAATCGGCGGAATGCGACCTTTTGCGAACATGGCGAAGGAATTCATCGGCATGGCAGTGCCAACGTTGAACGGTGTGATCACAGGGAACTGGAAGCAGGGCGCGGCGAACGAAGCGAAGACGAAAGCCGAGATTCTTTCGCAGTGGGACGAAACCACCGCAGAAATGAATAACCTGTGGCCCACAATCCCTGCGGCGCGATTCCAGGAAACCGACCTCGCATTCGGCCAGTGGAAAATGCAGATCTGGGCACTAATTGCCTACATCATCGACAACGAAATTCATCATCGCGGCCAGGGCTATACGTATCTGCGCGCGATCGGCGTAGAGCCGCCGCCGTTTTACGAGCGCTGATCCGTTCCCTTCACATCGAATGAAAACAAAACGGGCGGCTCAGTACATCGAGCCGCCCGTCTTTTTGACTGCGTCGTCTTTGCTGTCGCCTCGTCACGACAGCCCTCGCTATTTTAACGCGCAGTCAGTACCACTGTGAGTGTGCCTGTGTATGTCGCTGCCAGGGCATTCACGACGTCGCTCGCCAGGATGTCCCCGCCGAAGCCGAGTGTTCCCGTTGTGAGCGCTGTGCCGACGTCCATCGCGAACGATGCGGTCGAGCATGCACTCGCCGAGCTCCATGAACCGCTGCCGATCTTGTATGCGCACTTCAGGCTCACCGGCAGATTCGCTGTCGAACCGTTCACTGTCGCCGTGAGGTTCGTCGGAACGCTCGTGTACGTGACCGTCATGTTCTGGTTGTAATCGATCGAGCGTGTTGCTGCGCCTGCACCGCCGGCTGCGTTGATCGAAGCGTCGACCGTGCGGCTCAGTGTGCCGAATGCGATCGAGCTCGCGCCCGTCAGGTTCATGTAGGTGCCCACGGTCGCGCTTCCGCCGACCGAGGACTGTGCGCTTGCTAATGCCGGTACTGCGAGCAGCGCTGCGGCCGCCATCGAGAAAATCGTCTTCTTCATCATTGTCCTGTCTCCGTGTTAGCGGGCCCTTTCGGCCTCCGTTGTCCGCGGTCCGATTGTCGGCCCCGCTGTATTGCTGCCCGGAACATAAAGACCCCGTCGTGACGAAACCGTGAAGGGTTGATTACATGATTGTCATGGATGCCGCAGATTCGTAACGGTTTGTCAAATAAAGACTTGCAGCAGTGGCGAAGGACCCGCGGGAGGACGCTCCGACACCCGGTTTAAACGGCTCGTGTCACCACCCTTTCGGAAAACGTTCGGCTTCGAAAAATTGGTAGCCATCAACCCGCATTCCCATGGAAAGGAAAACGTCATGCGTAACAACCCGGCAAACTGGTTCGAGATCTACGTGCAGGATTCCGCACGCGCGAAGGGATTCTACGAGAAGGTATTCGAGACAACGCTGAATCAGCTGCCGAGCCCGGACATCGAGATGTGGGCATTCGCAGGTGACCAGAACGGACCCGGCGCGAGCGGCGCCCTGGTTCGGATGGAAGGCATGCCGTCCGGCGGCAACAGTACGATCGTCTACTTCTATTGCGAGGATTGCGCACAGGAAGCGGGAAGAGTCGCAGGCGCGGGCGGCCGTGTCTTCAAGGACAAGTTCTCGATCGGCGAGTACGGGTTCATCGCACTCGCCTATGACACCGAGGGCAACATGTTCGGGATGCACTCGCTGAAGTAATTCAATCCGGGAGGCAGAAAAGCAGGGATGCTGACGTCGCCTGAAAAAAGGAGCGGCGGCTCGACAACAACATCGAGCCGCCGCTTTTCTGTCTGAACCGGTGTCAGATTAACAGGTTAGACCCAATCTCCCATTCAGGATGTGTAGAACGCCGGTCGATGACCGGTAAACGAACCGCGGCTTCCTGCGTTTTTCCACAAAACACGTCCCACAACGTGCATGAATGAGTCTAACCTGTTAACCCGAATCCTCGTCCGGTATTCCGGTTAGAAAAAACGGGCGGCTCGTCTTCCCCGAGTCGCCCGCTTTCTTCTGACAGTCAATAGCCTGATCGCCTCACGATCCGACTATTACCGCGCTGTCAGTACAACCGTCATTGTGCCCGTGTATGTCGCGGCGAGTGCATTTGCAACGTTCGTCGCGAGGATGTCACCACCGAAACCGAGTGTGCCTGTTGTCAGCGCCGCGCCGACGTCCATCGCGAACGATGCAGTCGAGCAGGCCGATGCTGCGCTCCATGCGCCGCTGCCGATCTTGTATGCACACTTCAGTGAAACCGGGAGATTCGCTGTCGAGCCGTTCACGGTCGCCGTCAGGTTTGTCGGAACGCTCGTGTATGTGACCGTCATGTTCTGGTTGTAGTCGATCGAGCGTGTTGCGGAGCCCGCGCCGCCCGCCGGGTTGATCGATGCATCAACCGTGCGGCTCAACGTGCCGAAGGCGATCGAGCTCGCGCCCGTCATGTTCATGTAGGTCGCAACGGTCGCCGAAGCGGAAACCGAGGCCTGTGCGTTTGCGAATGTCGGTACTGCCAGCAGCGCTGCGGCCGCCATCGAGAAAATCGTCTTCTTCATCATCATCGTGTCTCCAGTATCAAGCGGGCCGTTTCGGCCTTGTTGTCCGCGGTCCGTATATCGGCCCCGCTGTCTTGCTGGAGAGAACATAAGAAGCGCTGCATTACGGAACCGTGAAGGGTTCATTACATGTTTGTCATAGGGCGGAATCCCTCTTGAACCCCGGGATTTGCCGGTCAAATCCAGCTGCCGTAGACTGCCGCCATGGACGAATCGCCTACCCGGACCCATCGCAGGGCGCACGGCATCCGCTGGTTTCTGGGAGAGTTGCTGGTTGTCGTGACCGGAGTGCTCATTGCCATCGGCTTGAACAGTTGGTGGCAGGGGCGTCAGGACCAGATAACGGCCCATGCCAATATCAGGAGGCTGGCGTCGGAGCTTGCCCTGGAGGAGCAGTCCCTCGGCGCGCAGGAAAGGGCAATGCTCGGTGTGCAGGCCGCCGCAGCATCGCTACTCAGAGAGTTCCAGAATCCGAACGGCGTCCAGCGCGACACCATCCTTCGGCAGGCGTTCCTCGCCTCCAACCTCGGTGTTACGCCAGCCCTTGTTCTGAGCACATCCCGGATGGTCGCCTCGGGTCAGGCCGACGTGCGCAATGACGCGCTACGCGACAGCATCCGGAGCCTGATCGACTACGCGGACAGAACGAGGGAAGGATACCGCACTGAATACACCGTGTACGAACACTACGGCGATCTTCTCCGCGACCGCATCAGCGCGACGGAGCGACTCGAACGCGAGTGGCGCAATGACTCCGTCAGTCAGACCATGCAGCAATACCACGGCGTTCTGCCATTCACGCCGCACGCGCCTCTGCGATTCACTACGGATGCACGATCGTTTCTGAATGACCGCATGAACTTCGATATTGCAGACGGTCTGTACGACACGGGTTCGGACCTGTCTATCTACCTCACGCTGGTCCATAGCCGAGTGAAATCCGCCCGCCAGTTCGCCGAGTCGTTAATGCGCTAGACCACGATCTTTCCGCAGCGCGGCGTCTCCTCTACATTCGGTGAGCACTCCAGGGTGCACCCCGTCCGCGGGAAGGGCCGAGCCTACCTGAGCCAAAGCGTCGTACATAATCCCGGATCTTCTTTCTGCTCGTCGTGCGGACGCGGGCGCTCACGAAAGGGGATCTCATGTCCGACCACGCCGCACGTCTACCCGACAAGCCGTCACTCGAGCAGCTGCGCAAGCAGGCCAAGGAACTGGTGCGTGATGTGCGCGCCGATGATGAAGCCGCGCTCGGACGCATCCGCAGGTTCATAAACAACAAATCTGTATACGACGTCAGGTTGGCGGACGCGCAATACGTCATCGCGAAGGAATACGGTTTCGAGAGCTGGCCGAAGCTCGTGCATCACATCGAGGGCATGGCCATCGACGAAACCGCGCACTATGACGACCTCGCCCGTGCGATCGCGAACGCATATGTGAGCGGCGACTTCAACGTGATTCGTGAAATCAATTGGAAGTACGGCACATCGTTCGTGTGGGAACGGTTTGTCGAGAAAATGCAGCGAAGATTGCCGAACTGGTTCGAAACGCGCGTGATCGATGATGCCATTGCGGACGCGCGTGAGCTCGTCGCACGCGGCGTCGGGTTCGACGACTGGAACGCCCTGCAGGCCAGCCTCGCACCCTCGCAGTCAGCCGGTTTCGGTGCCCCTGCGCCACATCGCGAAGCGCCGCATCCGTTTTACCGCATTCACAACTCCGTAATCGAAGTGCGCGGACCTCTCTCCGACAAACATTGGGACATCGTCATCGAAGCAATTCGGGAGCATGACATTGCAGGCGTCAGCGCAGGCGGTATGACAGACGTCGCGCTGAAGCGAATTGCGGAATTGCCGAATATCAAACGGCTCGACATGGAGTCGGGCGGACTGACGGATGACGGGCTGCTGCATCTCGAGAAGCTGCCGATGCTCGAGAAGCTCAATTGCGGCGGACCCGCGAGCAGAATAACGGACAAGGGTCTCGCGGTACTCCGGCACCTGAAGCACTTGAAGGAGTTTCAGATGACGTGGGCGCCCCAAATCACCGATCACGGTGCATCCAACCTTCGTTACTGCGATGAGCTCGTGAACGTGAATGTGATGGGCACGCGCACGGGTGACGGTGTCATTCGCGCACTCGCCGGAAAGCAATTTCTGACGCACTTCAGTACGGGTGCGATGGTGACCGACGCAGGCCTGCCCTGCCTGCACGATATCCCCGTCTTCAAGACGTGGCGCGGTGGTGACGAAGTTGTCGACGTCATGAGCCCCAAGGCGCGACCGAATCACCTTCTGCTCGACGGTCCCTTCACGAACAAAGGGTTCGCCGCGCTCGATGGTCTCAACGGCGTCGCGGGCATCTCATTCTTCTGGCACGTGAACAACCTCACGTCCGATGCCTTTGGTGCACTCGGCAACCTGCCGCATCTGATCTTCGTGGGTGCCGAGGGTGAGCTGAGCGGTGACCGCGCAATGGAGCACTTCGCACGCATTCCGAAGCTCCGCATGTTGATGGTTCAGGGAACTGTTGCGGGCGACGTCGGTTTCACTGCATTGAGCGCGTCGCGGACTCTGGAGAGCATCTGGGGACGCGAGTCGTATAATCTTCGCAACGCCGGGTTCCGTGCACTTGCAACAATGCCGTCGCTCAGGAACGTCGCAATGAGCTTTCTCAATGTAGACGACGACGCGCTTGCACTCCTGCCGTCCATGCCGGCATTGCGTGAGCTCACGCCGATGAACGTACAGGACGACGCGTTCCGTCATGTCGGGCGGTGCGTGAATCTCGAGAAGCTTCACTGCATGTACTGTCGCGATACCGGCGATAGTGCCACCGAATACCTCGCCGGCCTGCAGCACCTCAGGCTGTATTATGCAGGTGCCACGAAAATCACGGACCGGAGCTGCGACGTACTCGCGCGAATCGATTCCATCGAAGAGCTGCAGTTCTGGGATGTTCCCGGAATCACGGACGCCGGCATCCGTGCACTCGCGACACTTCCGGCCTTGCGCAGTATCGACGTCGAAGGATCACCGCGCGTGACCAACGCAGGAATGCGTGTGTTTGCGCCCGGCGTTCGCACGCGTTTGTCCTGACCCGTTCATCGGGTCAATCGCGCAATAGTGCGAGAAGTGTGACGCCTCGCTCACTGAGCGAATAATAGACGCGATGACCGATGCGGCGGCGGTCCAGCATCCCGACTCCGTGGAGCTTGCCGATGACCTGTGAAGCAGCGCCCGGCGTAAGTGCGAGATGTCTGGCCGCCTCCGTGGTTGTCCTGGGTTCTGCGAGCAGGAGCAGCAGGCGGGCGCGGGCACTACCGACCAGCGCGCACAGCGATTCCTCCGCCGGCGTCGTGCGACACAGCCCATGGAACGGACGCGCCGGATAAATGATCGTGGGCCGCCATGTGGCCGATGTTACGGCCAGGCATTCGCCCCAACCGAATACGGACGGTACCAGCAGCATCTCGCCATTCCAACGATCCAATGTGTGATTGTCCCAGCAGATGCTGTCATGCAGTTGCGCCGACTCGGAAGCGGGATCATAGAAGCGCAGTCGCTTGTCGATCTGCGTCAGGAGGGATTCCGAGCCGTACAGCGCCAGCTGTCGCGAGCGCGCCAGCAGATCCTCTTCCAGAACGGCTCGTATGCCGTTCCAGTCCGGCTTGAGCACGCGTTCCCAGTATTGCCGCAACGCGCGCGTGACTTCATCAATTGCAAACCGCGGATTGTCGACAAACGCCGCCAGCGTCGCATCGCCGGTGCGCGCCAGGCAACGTGCAGCCTCATCCCGCACGATCTCGTGCGACACGTCGCGCAACGCAGCAAGCTCGTCGTCGAAGGAAGCCACGGGAGAGTGCGGCGGCGGCGCGATAAAGTCGGGAATGCAGCCCGCCTGCGCGCGTGCAAACGGAAGCAGAATGGACAGATCGAGATCGGTGATGCGCGCGCGTGCATCACCCACCCACCTGCGGTAATGCGTTTGCCTTCCCGGCGCGGCAAGAAGACGCAGGCTCGCTATCGCCTCCGACAATGGACTCAATGCGAAACGCACACGCGCGGTGCGCGGGACATACATCGGAGCAGCCTGGACCACGTCGTCCTCCCCCGTCACAACATTTCGATGGATCCAAATCAGTGGTCCGCCGACGCGGCCACGACAATTCTGGTGATCAAGCAACGATTATCAGGAGCTGTCCATGACGAACCACAACATTATTCCATTCTCGCTGGTCATTGTATTTGCCGCCTGCGCATCCGGCGGCGGATCGGCCGGTACCGGAAAAACACCGCCACCACCATCACCTGCGGCCACAACAACGGCCGCGGCCAGCACCACCGCACAAGCAGACCTGCCCGATGGGGTGACAATGGACATGGTTGCAAAGGGTGAAGTGCTGTACAACCGCGGCAGCTGCGCAAAATGTCACGGCAAAGATGGTCACAACGGAGCCTATGGTCCGAACCTGACTGACAGCCGATGGGCCCAGATCGATGGCTCTTATCCGGAGATCGCACAGATTATTGCGAAGGGTGTCGCGCCCGATGAGGAAAAGCTTCCGACAAGTCAGCGCGCCACCTACATGAAACCGCGAGGCGGCATGCTCCTCAAGGACGAGGAAGTGTTCGCGATCGCGGCTTACGTCTGGAAGATCAGTCACACCCCGGCGGGCAGCTGATCGCGCTGATCAGCCGGTTGAAGGCGTCGCAGTGCGTGAGCTGCGACGCCTTCCTTTTCACGACATCTTCATCATCACGAATCAGCCGGCGAAGCAGTAGGTGCAGCCAAGCTCCTGCGCGCGGCCTACCGCCATCACGCCCGACGGGACGACCTGCACGCCGGGGTACAGGCTCGCAATCCATTCCTTCTTCACCGCGGCCGGATCCAATCCCATCTTCGCGGCAGCACCGCTGCTCGCAATCGTCAATGCGACGTCACATGCACCGATCATCACACCTGACTTGAGCAGCTCCTGAATGCCGAGGCCGGGCAAAGGCAGGCCGGTGATCACGGCGTACGGATTCTTCGTCGCAAACTTGTCGCCTTCTTTCACATTGATCTGTTCACCGATCTTGTACTTGTCCCACATCGCGTCACCCATGGCGAGGCCGATCGCTGAATGACGCAGGATCACCACAGGCAGCACACGCTGCGCATCGCCGTACGTCGCATTCATCGTATTCATGTACACGCGCGGCCAGATTGCGGGCAGGCCCTCGTTCGGCGCAGGCGCGTCGAACACCTGCTTATGTACTGCGCTCTTCAGGCGCGCGAACCATGCATCGAGCGCAGGATCCGCGAGCGACCGCGTTTCGGCTTCTGCTGCTCCTGGTACTGCGCCCGCAAAGCCGAGCGTCGTCAGAGCGGTCGCGAGACCACCAAGAAAGCGACGACGCGGGGTGGCGGATGAACCTGTAGCAGACATTCGAACCTCCTCGGATTGGTGGCAGGGAGGGCCATACCATGCGACGTCAGCCGCATCTAAGACAAGGGGGTCGCGCCATGAATACGGCGCGACCCCGAACCGCCTCGCGGAAACAAATGTTGGACGCGGCCGGACCGGCTACTCCTCCTTCAGCGCTGTATTCGGAGCCACGTGCACCGCGCGCAGTGACGGAATGAATGCGGCGGCAATACCGACGACAAGCAGGATTACAACAACACCGCCAAAGACGGCGCCATCCCATGGCTTCTGATGGAACAACAGTGTGCTGGTTTTCCGTGAAGCGAAGAGCGCGCCGACTATTCCGACCACGAGTCCGAACACAACAACACGGCCGGCATCGGCGACAACGAGATTGACGAGATGTTTCGCACGCGCGCCGAGCGCCATGCGAACACTCAGCTCGCGCGTGCGCTGCGAGACGTTGTAGGCGATCACACTGTAGAGTCCGATGCCGGCCAGGAACAGCGCGAGAATTCCGAATGCGCTGAACAGAACGGCACCGAGCTGCCACTGTCGCGTCTGCGGCGACATGAGATCGGCCAGCACGCGCACATCGGAGTACGGCATGTCCGATCGAATCGACAGCATTGCCTTCCGGATCGCAGGCTGAACCCGGGCCGGGTCGCCCGTCGAGCGAACCAGCATTGTGCGGAAGCTCGTGGGTTTCATCTGGTCGAGCGGAAGGTACATCATCAGCACTTCGGCTTCGATTGTCTGGCGCAATGCGTCCTGCGCCACGCCGACGACAGTGGTGCATTCATTGGTGCCCTTGCCTGGTCGAAAATGAATGCACTTTCCCAATGCGTCCTGGTGTGGCCACAGTTTCCGCGCCATGGTCTCGCTCACGATCGTGACTTTGGGCGCACTCATCACGTCGTTTTCCGTGAATGCGCGGCCGCGTACGATTTTCGTGCCCATGGTATGGAAGTAATTCGGCATGACCAGGTTGAAGTATGGGCCGCCATCCTTCGAGACCGGAATCGAATCGAGGCCATCGACCTTGATCGATGCGCTCATGCTGCTCCAGAATGGCACCGTCATCGCCACACCCGCGTCCGCAACACCAGGCACATGTCGCACACGCTCCGCAGCGGCACGGTACAACGCGTCCACATCCCTGGGCGTCAGATCGAGCGGATCCGTGTTGACGTACACTGCCATTACGTGATCCGCATCGAAACCCTTGTCCATGTTACGAAGATTGATCTGGCTCCGGACGAACAGTCCGGCCACAACGAGCATCACCACTGACAACGCCGTCTGCAGTGCGATCAGCAGGTGACGGGTGCGCGATCGCGATCCTGCTTCCCGCGCGCCCGACTTGATGACGCTGTTGAGGTTTGTACTGAGTGACTGGATCGCAGGCGCGAGCGCCGAAACGATCGTTGTAATGAGCACGAGCAGAAGCGTGTAGAGGAGAACACGTGCGTCCAGAGCGCCGCGCCCCCAGTCCATATCGGGAAGCAGCAGGCGTCTTGCAACACCACCGCCCCATTGTGCAAGCAGAAGCCCGAACAACCCGCCGCACAACGCGAGCGTCAACGTCTCGAGAATGAAATATCGAACAAGGCGCGCGCGTCCCACGCCGAGCGCCATCCGTATGCCGGTCTCGCGCTGCCTCTTCTGGACACGGACAAGAAGAAGGTTCACCACATTCGCGCATGCTATCACGAGCACGAGAAGCGAAAGGCCTGACAGCCACAAGGATATCTGCGCCGTCTGCACCGTGCTGCTGAACATTTCTTTCGGAGCTTTCGGCAGGATGATTGATTCCGCCGTGACTCGCGCGGTCTTGTCATCCCTTGTAATCGCGCTGACACGTGCATCCAGTGTCGTGGCCTGGGCGTTGATCTGCTCGAGCGACGCATTCGGCCTGACCCGCGCGATTACATTTATCCATCCAACCGAAGGCGTATTCCATTCGTCGCCGATCATCTCCAGCCCGCCGACAGTCACGGGCACATACAGATCGACAGGCGCGTATTCGGCGCCATTGAACCCGCGCGGCGCTACGCCGATGATCGTGTAGGATGTCTTTCCCGACAGGAGAACGGTGCGCCCGAGGACGTTCCGATCGCCGCCAAACTGTTTCTTCCAGAAGGCGTAGCCGAGCACAGCGACATGCGCACCGCGTCCCGCGGCATCTTCCGACTCAGTGTAGAAACGACCAATGACAGGACGCGCTCCCAGAGTCGGAAACAGACTCGCGCTCGCGAGCGAGAGACGAACCTTGCTCGCGGTCGAGCCGCGCCCGAGCGACGCGTCCGAATTGAAGTACGCCGCAATGCTCGAGAATCCATTCACCTGCTTCAGCACTTCGTAGTCCGGCCATGATGTCGAGCGTTGAGAAGTGTAGCCCGCGCCATGCGTGCAGTTGTCGCCCGACCCGCACGGAACCGAACGCGAGTAGAAGATGCGCTTCACATACTGTGGGGCGACGATGCCCGGCGGCGCGCGAAACAGCAGACGGTCCGTAATTCCGAACATCGCGGCGTTGACACCAATGCCGAGCCCCAGCGTTACCACAACCGCGATGACGAACCACGGCTCGCGAAACATTGTGCGCATGATCAGCCGCATGTCGTGACGCACTGAATCGAGGAAATCGCCGCGACGGCGCCTCTCCAGCCGCTGATAATCGATCCTCGTGAGCTCGGTTCGCGCATCGTTCACATCGCCAAACTCACTTAGCGCCAGCCTGCGAGCGGCATCTGCATCCAGCCCCGCACGCATCAACTCTTCCACACGACTCTCTATGTGAAACGAAACTTCGTCCGCAACCTCCGACGCAACCGTTGCGTCGCTCAAGGGCAGGCGAAAGAATCGACGAACACCATCCATTTTCATGGCACCCCTCCCGTCAGGCAGTCTTCAATACCTTTGACACCGCAGCCGCGTAACGCGTCCACAGCGTCACACTCGCCCTCAGCTGACGCCGGCCCTCCGTCGTGAGCTCGTAGTACTTCGCCTTCCGGTTGTTCTCCGAAAGACCCCACTCCGACTCGATCCAGCCACGCTCCTCCATGCGGTGCAGTGCGACGTACAGCGCCCGGTCTTCGACCTGAAGCTCATCGTCCGTCGTCTCACGGATCCAGCGCGCAATCGCATACCCGTGCCGCGCGCCACGGCTCAATGTCTTGAGAATCAGTACGTCGAGTGTACCCTGAAGAAGCTGCAGCTCCTGGTCCGCCATCGGTCCCTCCCCGGAAATGTTCCCGGGAAGAATGACGGGATACAGGATGCGACGTCAAGTGTGATGGTTTGAGGAGCGATATCCCGCCCGATAAAGCGGATGGACGCGGAGCGGGCGGAGATCGGGCTGGATTGGGTCGGCGGCCGGGGTTTGTCACAACTTCTCCGCCACTACCAGCATATAACCGACCGGCCGGGTTGCGGCAAGCTGGTGGTCGTCCGCGATAATTGGCGCCTGCAACCGTATGGTGAAAAAACGTTCACGGGAAAGACAATGCCGACATGAAAGACCATGCAGTCATTATTGCCGGTGCAGGACCAACCGGTCTCATGCTCGCGGCCGAGCTGTCACTGCTGGGCGTCGACGTCGCATTGATCGAGCGCCGTCACAGCCAGGCGCTTGCGGGTTCGCGCGCGGGCGGTTTCCACGCGCGTACGCTGGAGATACTCGATCAGCGCGGCGTCGCGGATCGGTTCATCGCCGAAGGTCAACCGAATGGCGTTGTTCTGTTCGCAATGACGCGATTGAAGCTGAGTGACTTCCCGACGCGCCATCCATACATCCTCGCGCTTTTCCAGAATCATATCGAGCGCATCCTCGCCGCATGGGTCGAAGAGCTCGGTGTTCCGATTTATCGCGGCACCGAAATGACGGGATTCACGCAGGATGAAACGGGCGTGGAAATCCGCATTGCAAACAGCGGCCGGAGCGTCGTACGCGGGCAATATCTCGTCGGATGCGACGGCGGTCGCAGTCTCGTTCGGAAAACGGCCGGCATCGAGTTTCCCGGCGCTGATGCAACAACGAGCTGGATGATCGCCGAAGTGCGCATGTCGCAGGAACCGTCGCTCGGAATGCGCGAGAATCAGTTCGGCACATTTGGCATCGCGAAACTGGACGAGAGCGGTGTCATGCGGGTGATCATTACCGAACGCAACGTCAATACAAGTGGAGAGCTGACACTGGAGGAGCTGAGCGAAAAGCTGATTCATCTCTACGGCAGTGATTTCGGTGTGCACGGCCCGATCTGGCTGTCGCGTTTTACGGATGCAACGCGTCAGGCATCGTCCTACAGGGACGGTCGCGTGCTCCTCGCCGGTGATGCAGCGCACGTGCATCCACCAATGGGAGGACAAGGGTTGAACATCGGGATGCAGGACGCTGTGAACCTCGGATGGAAACTCGCGCAGGTCGTCAACGGAACATCACCGGAAAGTCTGCTCGATACGTATCAGGACGAGCGGTATCCGGTTGCTGCTGCCGTTCTGCGCGATACGATGGCGCAGTCAGCGATCCGGCGCGGTGATGAGCACAGCAGAGCGGCACTGCAGCTGGTGAACGAGCTAGCCGAAATGGACGAGCCGCGCAAACGAATCGTGGGACGGGTGTCAGGACTGAGCATTCATTACGATTTCGGTGACGGACATCAGTTAATGGGACGTCGCATACCCGATCTCGATATCGCTACAGTGAATGGCGTAACGCGCATCTTCACGCAGCTTCACCGCGCGCGACCGGTACTCCTGAACTTCCGCCAAGCGGGCGCTATCGATATTGAAGAGTGGTCGGACCGGGTGAGGTTGATCGATGCGACGTACAACAGCGAATGGAATCTTCCGACAATCGGCGTCGTTGACGCACCCGGTGCTGTGCTGGTCCGACCCGATGGCTACGTCGCCTGGGTCGGAGACGCAACACAGCACGGGCTGCATGATGCACTGACGAAATGGTTCGGCGCGCCCCGCGTTTCAGAATCGACAAATCAGGTTTAGTGTGTCCCTGTGCTCGCGACCGCTGACGCTGCGGGGCAAGTTGGCGGCGCGAGGGCGTCGGAGCTGGCGGCGACCGTGTCGAGATCGTTCTTCGACAGCACCGCATTCAACGCCGTGCGGTCGCGCGTCTGCGCGAGCTGCCATGAAGACAGAAGCGTGCGTAGATCGGAGCACGTGTGCAGCCAAGCGCGCTGCATCGCGACAGTTGGTGCCATGTCGCCATAATCCTGCTGTCGCTGTTGCCCGTTGAGCGAAAGCAGTGGCGAGCTCTCGCCGGGCTCCGTTCCGACAAGGGCGGCGAATGTCGGCACCGGATGCAATGCAGCACCACGGCCAGCCGGCACAATGGCCGTGCTTCCCGCAAGGCGCGCGAGTGTCGAGTCGAAATGCGCGGCCGCGACCGCGACATCGGAGCCGGCCCGCGGACCGACGATGCGCGCGACATCATGACGCATCGCATCGATCTGGTGCCATGCGGTCCACGCGGTCTTTGCGCCACTGTACAATTTCATCTGCAGATCGTGCTGCGCATTCAGATCCGCGAGCGTTGCAGGCGAGCGCGGATCGTTGCGGATCGTCACGGTCTGCACGTACGACTTCCCGTCGACGAGCAGCTTTACCGTATACGTGCCCGGCAGCGCGATCGGTCCCTCCGGCGTATACGGCGTCTCACCGGGAACGCCTCCCATCACCTGCGCATAATTGTGATTGAACGCAGGCGGATTGTCGTAACGCATGTTCCAGTTGAACCGGTGCGCACCCACTTCCTTCGACAATGGCTTCGGCACCTCGAGCCAGAAATCCGGGACGGGTGCGGGCGGATCCGTGATCGGCGGAATCGGCTCGCTCGAGTAATGACGCACGACATTCCCCGATGCATCACTGATCTCGACGCGCACTTCACCCGACGGCCGCGTGCCGAGCCAGTAATCGATCACGGGGCCGAGCGGCGGATTTTCGGCGCGCGGAATTTCCGGCGGGAACGGTGTGTCGCCGTTGTGGTCGCGGCGAACGCGGATGGCATCGCCCGGCTTGAAGAGATGCGCAGCTTCGCTCACAACGTTCGGCGTGAATTGACGAAGCGGCGAGATGTCGTCGAGCACCCAGATGCTGCGGCCGTACGTCGCAACAATAAGATCATTGTCCTTTACAATGATGTCCCGATAAGACGTATTCGGGAGATTCATCATGAGCGACTGCCAGGAGTCACCGTCGTCGAACGATACATACATCGAGCTCTCGGTCCCCGCGAACAGGAGCCCGGGCTTCTTCACATCGTTGCGAATGACGTGCGCATAGCTGCCGCTCGGCTGGTCCGTGCGCATGCCGTTCACGATCTTCGTCCACGTTTTGCCGTAATCGTGGGTGCGATAGAACGACGGTGTCATCTCGCCGCCCGCACGCAATGCGATGTAGGCGGATGCCGGATCGAAGTGCGATGCATCGATGGCCGAAATCGATCCGCGCGCGTTCGGCACACTGACGTCCGTCCATGTGAGGCCGTGATCCTTCGTGACTTTCACAAGACCATTGGACGTGCCGACCCACATCACGCCGCCGGCTTTTTCGGATGTTGCGATTGTCGTGATCGTTCCGTTCGCACCACCGCCACCACCACCTGCGCCGCCCGCACGGCCGGGAATCAGTGGCGGTGTTGCGCCCGGCGCTGCTGCTGTTGTCGCGGGAATCGCCGGCGCGGGCGCAACGGTCAGATCACCACCGAGCTTGTGCCAGGACTTGCCGGCGTCCGTTGTGGCCATCAGGTATTGATAACCGGCGAGTAGTTCGTGCGGATTTGTCGCAGTGAACGCAAGCGGCTGATCGCCATTCGAGCGCAGGTTCGTCGTGGAATCGATGTTCGGCGCAATGTTGATCCATTGTCCGCTCGGATTCGTGATCTTCATGATCCCCGCGGTCATGTTCAACGCATAGATGATCTTCGGATTCAGCGGATCCGGAACAATGGAGCCTCTTTCGAATCCCGGATTCGGTGACCAGTCCATCCACGTGATCTGGCCGAGATCGCCGCGACTCCTGATCTGAATTGCGCACGCGTCCTGCTGCGTGCCGTAGATTGTGTAAGGCCACTGGTTGTCGGCTGAGATGTGGTAGATCTGCTCGGTCGCCTGATTGTACCACAGACTCCACGTGTCACCGTGATCCTGCGAAATCACCGCGCCCTGGTCACCGCCGAGGAACATGCGCCGGTAATCCGTCGGATCGAGCCACATCGTCTGCGGATCGTCGCCACCCGGAGAGCCCTTGAACCCGGTGAACGTGTTGCCGCCATCGGTCGATTTGTACAGCGTCGTAGCGGTTGTGTATACAACGTCAGGATTTCGTGAGTCCACCCAGACTCCCGAGGAATAGTTCCCCTGTCCGTTCGCGATACGATCATCATTTGCCGCCACGCGATGCCAGTTTGCACCGCCGTCATCCGATCGCCACAAACCGATCGCAGTGGGTCCGATGAAGTACATGCGCTGCGCATCGGTGTGCTGCGCAATCGCGAGGGAAAGGCGACCCTGCAGGGGCGGGAGTCCGCCACCCGTGATCGGCTTCCACGTCACACCCTGATCTGTCGACTTGTACAGCGCGGTACCGTTCCCGGCCGCATTCGCGTTACCCGCGGCATTCGCGTTCCCACCACCACCACCGCCCGCGCCGCGACCACCGCCGCGACGGATCGTCGACGCAATGATCACGTTCGGACGGTCGAATGCAGACGCAATCATCTGCACCCCCGTCGTGTTGTCGATGAACAGCGTCTTCGTCCACGTCCTGCCGCCATCCGTGCTGCGAAACACACCGCGATTCTCGTCGCTCACGCGCGTGCTGCCCAGCGCCGCCATCAAAACAATGTCGGGATTCTTCGGATCCACGATGATCGATGGAATAACGCGCGTGTTGTCCATGCCGAGATGCGTCCATGTCTTGCCCGCATCCGTAGACTTGTACACGCCGTTCCCCTCGTTCACGCTGCCTGTTCCGACATACACGATATTCGCATCCGATGGCGCGACCTCGACGGCACCGATCGATGACACTTCCTTGATGTCATCGAAGATCGGGAACCAGGTCGTGCCTGCACTCGTCGTCTTCCACACGCCGCCGATTGGCAGACCCATGTAGTACGTTCCGGGATCACCGATTGCACCCGTAACCGCTGTGACGCGACCCGCGCGCCACGGCCCGATGTTGCGCCACTTCATCGCGGCAAACAGGGATGGCGGAATCGGCGGCGCGGGTGCGGGTGGAACGAATGCGACGATCGAAACCGCGATGCTGGACACCAGAGCGACAGGCAGCAGAGACCGTGCAGTCATGGCAGACCTCGGATGTAGTGGGTGGTGGTTCTATCGTGGGACGAGGCGCGGTTTCCGGCAAGGGCCGGTTGCTCGCTGCGTCAGCGGATAAACATCAGCGAGCTCTCGTAGGTCTGGTTCGCCGTATTCTCGATTGTCGTCGGGCCGTTGACCACGTGCCGCCTGTCCGTTCCGCTCCCGTTACTCCACGATGCCATGACCAGATGCAGGTCGGGTGAGTAGTAGCTGCGCGTCTTTATCGTAAGTCTGGATGTCGTGGTTATCGTCATCGGAACGGTCGACACCGTCGTGTTCGCATCCGCCGTCGTACTGGCATCGATCGAGAGGACGTGGTAGCCCTTGATCGTGCTGTCGCCTGCGACCGTATACGTTGTGATTGTCGTACTGGCGAGTTGCTCCTGCGCGCCTTGTCTCGGTTTCCTTGTTACCGTTTGCGTCCACGTCGACCCACTGCGCGCATCGGACGGTACGTGCATCGAATAAATGAAAGATGAGCCACCATCCTTGATCGTGCGCCCGAGCAAATTGAATGTGTCGGGCACCATCCGGGAGAGACGGTCCGGATCGCCGTCCGCGAGCCGTGGCATTCGGACAGGTCTCATATCGCCGGTCGTGTCCCGCACGACGAGAAACCGCTTGTTCAAGAGAGACGACAGGTCCTGATCGATCGTGCGCACACCCAGGTCCAGTCGAGTCGACGCACTCTCGATCCACATCGCCAACGTATCGCCACCCGCATTGTTGACCGCAAATCCTGTCTGCGTCGTCGTCGCTGCCGTCGACGCACCCTGCGCACCGGCATCCACACCCTGTGTGATCCTCATCTTCTGAACGAAGTGCAAAGTGTCCGCGCTCACAGGCCTGCTTCCCGCCTGGGCGGATGACCGTGGCGATGGTGTGACAATAACGATCGCTACGACGATGACCATCGCAGCGCATGGACGCATCATGTTTACCTCGATGACATTGGAAGGCGGGCGGAAGACAGTACTACGGCCCGAAGATGGCCGTCAAGCTATCACGAACTCGCCTGCGAAGCCGCAACCTCGATCGCCTCGCCGGCTTCATAAACAGCTGCAGCCGCAGCCACATCCTGCAGTGCGATACCCGTAGAATCAAACACAAAGAGCTCGTCTTCCGTTTGACGGCCGGCCGCAATACCCGCGATCACCGCGCCGAGCTCCGCATGAACCGATTCGCGCTTCATCAGCGCCGCATCAATCGCATGATGCAGGTCGCCAATCAACGCACACTGCGATGTCATGTCTGTCACCACGCGCGCACGCGCCATAAGCGCCGGCGAGAGCTCGCGCTTCGATTCATTGTCGACACCAACACCCGCAACGAACATCCCGTTCCGTACGTCTGCTGCATCAAGAATGAACGAGTGCGATGTCGTGCACGTCACACACACATCACACGACGATACCGCATCATCAATGGACGCGGCGACGCGGACCGACGGGACAACACCCGCACGCAACAGCGATGACGCTAACGAATCAGCGCGCGAAGCCTCGACGTCGCATACAGCGAAAGAACGCAGGGGCAGCACACACGCCAGGGCCTCAACCTGCGCGCGCGCCTGCACGCCGCATCCGATGATCGCCGCAGCAGACGAGTCGCGTCGCGCCAGGTAACGCGCTGCAACCCCCGTCGCAGCCGCTGTGCGAATCGCCGTCAGCTCCATCGAGTCCATCAGCGCGAGCACCCGCCCATTCGACGCATCGCACAACACAACCACACCCTGAATCGTCGGCAAACCGTTCGATGAAGGATTGCCCGGAAAGTTGCCGTTCGACTTCACCACGTAATACTGCCGCCGCGCTGTCGACAGGATGCCCGCCTTGATGTGAAACACACCGTCGCGCGCGTGAATCGCAAGCGTCGACGGCGGCGCGGCCGTACCAAGCGCCAATCGCCGAAACGCATCTTCCACCGCATCAATGCATACCGCCATCGGCAGCCGCGCGCGGACCTCTTCCGCCCCCATGAGCATCATCTTGCCCTCCTCCGTTATGTATGATACAATTGTATCATGGAAAAAGGAAAGGCGAAATGGCTGCTCCTGATGCATCACCTGCCGCCGCAGCCGGACTACCTCCGCGTGAAGGTGCGGCGCCGACTCGCCCGGCTGGGCGCGATACAGCTGAAACCCAGTGTCTACGTACTTCCGCATGACGACGACAACCGGGAAGATCTGCACTGGCTGCGTCGCGAGATCAGCGCTGACGGCGGTGAGGCGATCGTGTGTGAGGCCACAATTCTCGACGGCATGACGGACGCGAACATTCGCAACCTGTTCCGCGAACAGACGAGCGCGGAATACCGTCGCATCACGGATGAGGCAGCAGGCAAGCGAATGCCCTCGCGTCTGCGTGGGCAGCTGGAGGAAGCGATGCGGCTCGACTTCTTCAAGGCGCCGGGGCGCAGAGAAGCCGCACGTGCAGTTGGACTAACGGAGGCGGAAATGCGTGAGACGGAAACGGAATTGAATGCGACGTCGATGCGTGGAGCACTCCCCGCACCCGAGGTATGGGTCACGCGTCGCGGTGTGAAGGTGGACCGGATGTCGAGCGCGTGGCTGATTCGACGCTACATCGACAAGGATGCGCGTTTCAAGTTTGTTGCACCGGACGACTACGAAGCAGCACCGCGTGAAACGCAATTCGACATGTATGACGGCGAGTACACGCACGAGGGTGATCGTTGTACATTCGAGGTCCTCGCCGCGCGCAACAACATTCGCGATCGTGGCGTGAAAGCGATGATGGAGATCATTCATGATCTCGACATGAAGGACGGGAAGTACGGTCGTGCGGAGTGTGCGGGCGTTGCAGCTGCGATTGCCGGAATCGGAAAGACGTCGCAAGACGACATGGAACGCATCGAACGCGGCATGATCCTGTTCGATGCGTTGCACGCCGCATTGCAGAGCGCGTAACGAGTCGCGTCCGGGACTGCAAAACGCTACTGCTTGCCTGGCAGAATCTTCATTGTCGTCTCGATGACCTGCTTCGATGATGTGTCGAGGGTCATGGGCCCTTCGATATGCTGCGTCGCATTACCATTGCCCTTGCTGCTCTGCTGAATCACGATGTGGAGATCGGGCGAATAATACGAGTGCGATGTGGTGGTGACTTTCGAGACCATCGCCATCGTCATCGGATCGACCGACATGGTGACGTGCTGGTTGGCGAGGGAGGTGCCATCGAGCGTCAGGACATGCCAGCCGTTGATCGTGCTGTCCCCGACGACCTTGTACGTGACGACCGTGGTGTCGGTCATCTGCTGTTTTGCGCCCGGCTTTGGAGCCGTTGTGGTGGTGTCCGTCCAGGTGCTGCCGACATGGATGTCCATCGGGTGGCGCAGTGTGAATCCGTAACGATTCGTGGTCGGTGCAAGCGCCTGCAGCCCGGTGGGATCGTCCGGCAACGCCATTTCGGTGATTACGGTCGACCTGCCGTCGCCGTTTATAACCATGACCATCGGCTTGTTGAGAATGGACGACACATCGGGGTCCATGGCGCCCATGGGCGAATCCATGTGGGTCGACGCCTTCTCGATCCACAGCGTTATCGTGTCGCCTTGACCGATCTTCATCGCGATGTTCATGTCCATCGTGTTCGTGATGTTCATCTGTCCCTGCGCGCCTGCATCGACGTCCTGCACGATCCTGGTCGACTGAACAAAGTGCAGCGTATCGCCGGGTGCCAGCTTCTTGCCCTGGGCGGACACTGATGTGCAGGTCATCACGGTCGCGACAGTAGCCACGACACTGCAAAAACGAATCATGTTTGCCTCGGGAAAAAGGGGCGGAGGGACAAACCCGGCGGCGGCCATTTGCCCCGCTGAGCGATGAATGGTAACCCCGGCCACCTGCGGGTTCAACGCACGGCGCATTTTCTGCCGTATCCCGCGCGCTCGGTTGGACTTCCGAAAAGACATCCAGGAGGAACGATGTACATCGCAAAGCGCCGCGGACTCCGCGCCGTAATCATCATGACCACCATTCTCGCGGTGGGCGCATGCTCGAAGGACAGCACCGACGTCACGGGCGTACCGACGTGCACAAGCGGCGTATCGGTCGCCGCGAGCGCCGGCGTTACACCCAACTTCACCTGGACACCCAACTGCTCCGTCGCCGGTTTGTTCGTTCAGCGGGTATCCGATGGAAAAAACATGTGGACGGTCAGCACAACGGACACACCGCTCAAGTCCGGCATCACGTATGGCGATGAATCGATTCCCGGAACGACCAGCGCAGCCCTGACGCTGTCGGTTGGAACGCAGTATCGTGTCGGTCTGGTGAACGCCAGCGGAACCGAATTGGCCACGAGGTTGTTTACGCCCTGATGCCACTCTTCATGGTGGTCGAGCATTATCGCGACGGGAAAACGGACGAGATCTATGCACGCTTCCGTCAGAACGGTCGCATGATGCCGGACGGCCTCGACTACGTGAACAGCTGGGTGACGCTCGATCGCCGGCACTGCTATCAGGTCATGTACGGGGAGCGCGCCCTCCTCGATCAGTGGATTTCGAAGTGGGACGATCTGGTCGATTTTGATGTGGTGGCGGTGATGACTTCGGCGGAAGCTGCGGCTCTGAGCGGTTGGCAGAGCGGGTCCGCGTGACCGCTCGCGACTACAGCTGTTCGGGGCCGCCGCCCGCCTTGTGTCGATAGGTGATCCGGCCACGCGACAGGTCGTAAGGGGACATCTCGAGAGTGACGCGGTCGCCGACCAGCACGCGAATCTTGAACTTCGACATCTTCCCGGCCGCGTACGCCAGCACCGTGTGGCCATTCTCGAGGAGCACCCTGAAATTGCGGTCGGGCAGCACCTCGGTGACCACTCCTTCCATCTCGATCCCTTCCTGCTTCGCCATGTCCTGTCGATCTCCCGGGGCGGTTTACGTTCCACCGTAGCACGGTGAATAACAGTGAAAACTAACGCGGAAGGACATGGGAGGCCATGGCAGAGTGGATCACGCCGGGTCGGGTCGATCACTTCGGTCGGGTGTCGGACACGGCGTCCGGCTGCGCAATGGAGGTGGGAAAAAATCGCCGTTCGCCGTGTCCGATGCGTTCACCCGCATCCAGTCCTGCATCTATATAACGCTGAAGCTCCAGCCGGTGTCGGGGCGGTTCCAGGGCGATCCGTGCTGCATCGCCACCCTTCGCTCACCACTTAATGAGATGCTCCCGATATCCAATTGGTTGCATCGGCCGCATCATCGTCGCATACCGCTTCTATTGACATTCTATATGTCGGATCGGTACGCTCGTATAGCCATTCTATATGAGGGCGACGCCGCGCACGTGACCATGCGCAGGATGCGAGGTGACCCATGCTGTACAGACTGACGGCCATATGGCGGAATATCACGCGACGCGCAGAAGCGGAAGCGGAGCTGAATGCGGAAGTGGATTCGGTCGTCGACATGTTGACGGACGAGTACGAACGAAGCGGGATGCCGCGCGCAGTCGCGCGGCGACAGGCGCTGCGATCGGTTGGCGGATCCGACCAGCTGAAGGAGCAGGTGCGGGATGCAAAACGCGGGTACCGGATCGAGGGCTTGCGTGCGGACTCGAAGTACGCATTCCGCGCGCTGCGTCATGCGCCCGCTTCGAGCATCATAATCATTGCGACGCTCGCGATCACAATGGGCGCAAATACAGCGATCTACAGCGTGGTGAACGCGCTGCTGCTGCAGCGCCTGCCATATCACGAACCGGATCGCGTAGTCTCGATCGACCACCCGCCCGTAGGACTTTCACTCGCGAGCGGGCAGCCGGAATTCCGGCTGTCGAAATCCGTACGCGAGAGCAGTGTGCTCGAGTCATCTGCCATTTATTACACGGGCGGTGGTGCGAATCTCGAGGGCGCGAATGCAGCACGCATCAACATCGCGCAGGTAGAGCCGGCGTTCATGCGCACGCTCGGTGCTGAGCCGATCACCGGTCGCGATTTTTCGGCTGCCGACGCAGGCGTCTCGTCTGGCGACCCGGCAGCAGCATCGCGCGCGGTGCTGATCAGCGAGAACCTGTGGCGTCGCATGGGGGCATCGGCGTCGCCTGTGGGACGGCAACTCCGGTTGAGCGGTCAGTCGTACACTGTGATTGGTGTAATGCCATCGCACGTCGACTTCCCGGTGGGCACGGATGCGTGGATACCGACACCGTTGCGCATGGATCTCGCCGGTGCGGCCGCGGCACCGGAAGCCATCGCGCGCATCAGGAAAGGCGTATCCATCAGCGACGCGCAACACGCACTGGCAACTGCATATGTCGAAGCGCACAAATCGAATCCCGACGCCCGCCCTGATTTCATGCTGATCGGTCTGCAGGACAATCTCACCGCCTCTATCCGGACGCCGCTCGCATTGCTGCTTGCTACGGTCATTGCCGTCCTGCTGATCGGTTGTGCGAACGTGGCAGGGCTTCTGCTCGCGCGAATAAGCAGTCGCGAAAACGAGTTCATAACACGGGGCGCGCTCGGCGCCGAGCCCGGCCGGATCACGAGACAGGTGTTGAGTGAGGCGCTCCTGCTCGCACTTGCCGCCGCAGTATGTGGCATTGCGGTGGCAACGACGACGTTGCGCATCATCGTTTCACTGTTTCCACCCGAAACGCTGCCGCGTGATTCGGTGCACTTGAGTACAGCATCACTCGCCTACAGCGCCGCAGTGAGCGGCATGGTCGCACTGGCGTTCGGATCATTTCCCGCCATGCGTGCGTCGAAAGCGGCGCGGAGAGTGCCGCGTTCGGTCAGTGCGACGATGGGGCGCGGACAGATGCGATTCGCGTCAGCGCTCGTCACGGGTGAAATCGCAGTCGGCGTGGTGCTCGTCCTGTCCGCGGGTCTGCTTACGCGAAGCCTGGCGCGGCTTACATCCACACCGCTCGGCCTGCAGCCCGCACACGTGACAACAACGCAGGTGCATCTCCCGGCAAACCGCTACGGCGATGCGGGCGCAAAACTACGGTATGCCGATGCGACCCTCCGCCGCGTGCGGGCGATTCCTGGTGTGACAAACGCCGGTCTCGCAACCGCATTGCCGTTCGATCACCACATGGGCGTGGGCCTCGAGGTGCGGCAGCCCGGAGATACGGCACCGGTAACCGACGTCAGAAAGTCTTCGACGTATGTGATCGCAACGCCCGGATATCTTGAAGCGCTCGGCGTGCACATGGTGGCCGGCCGTGCATTCAATGAGGACGACGGCAGAGACAGCCCCGTATTCATCATCAGTGAGACCGTCGCACGCCGCGTGTTCGGCACCGCCAACGCGGTTGGGCGCACGATCGCGATTCCATCACGCAGGAAAACAGGGATTGTCGTCGGTGTCGTTGAAGACGTGCACTTCCATAACGTCGATGATACCGGCGCGGGCGTCGTACTCGAACCGATGCGCCAGTCATCACCAACATCGATGCTTACGTTCGTCGTCCAATCCCGGAGCGCAATCGCAGGCGAGTTACGCAGCGCCCTGGTAACCGTCGACGCGAACGTCCCGCCATACGACATACGCAGCATGCGTTCCGTTATCGACGCCGCGATGGGCGCGCGCAGCACATTGCCAAAGGCCGTCGCGATGTTCGCAATCCTCGCGCTGTTCCTGTGCGCGCTCGGCGTCTATGGTCTGCAGGCAGAAATCGTCGCGCGACAATCACGCGCCCTCTCCATTCGCGCCGCTCTCGGTGCGAGCGCAACGACACTCGTGGGAATGATCCTCGCCCGAACGATCCGCTTGTCGGCGGCAGGCATCGCCATCGGGCTCGTCGTCTCGCTCGCGTTCACCCGCGTGCTGGCGACCGTGCTCTATCAGACGAGCCCTCTCGATGCGACCACATTCGCAATCGCGCCGATCGTCATCCTTTCGGCGGGTCTCCTCGCCTCCGTCATCCCCGCGACACGCGCCGCACGGATCCAGGCGGCGTCCATGCTGAAAGAGTAGGCCGGCGAGCAGCTCCGTCACTCGCAATTTGTGACGGAGCTACTATACTTCCGGCATGAACAAAATCGACATCGCATTCGATCAGCAGCCGCGCTTCCCGCGCGGTTTTTCATGCGCCAGCCGTCTCGTCGGACTCAAGAAGGAAGGCAGGGATCTGTCTCTTTTTGTATGCGACGTCGATGCCCCGGCTGCGGCAATATTTACGCGTAACCAGTTTCCTGGTGCGCCCGTCGTTCTAGGCCGCGAAACCATACGCGGCGGCGTGCTGCGCGCGATTGTAGTGAACAGCAAGGTATCGAACGTTGCGACGGGCGCTGCCGGTGTCGAGAACGCGCGCCGAATGGCGCGCGCTGCGGCAGCCGAAATCGGATGCGACGCGCAGCACGTGCTCGTCAGCTCCACCGGTGTCATCGGTGTGCCGCTCCCAATCGACAGGATCGAGAGCGGCATCCGCGGCATGCGCGCCGAATTGCAGACGGATCCCTATGTCGGCGCGCAGGGAATCATGACGACCGACACCTATGCGAAAGCCGTGTCGATCGAGATCGGCAGTGCCACGCTCACGATTGTCGCGAAAGGCGCGGGCATGATCGAGCCGAACATGGCCACCATGCTCGTCTACATTTTTACCGATGCTCGGTTCACAGCCCGACAGCTCGACAGCATGCTGCGGGAGGCAGCCAATGTTTCATTCAACATGTTGTCGGTCGACACCGACACGAGCACGTCGGACACTTGCGTCATTCTCGCGAACGGTCTTGCCGGCGATGTCGATGAAGATCTGTTCCGCGCAGGCCTGCGCGCTGCATGCATCCGCATGACGGAGCTGCTCGCGCGCGACGGGGAGGGCGCGACGAAACTGCTGCGCGCTACTGTCGTCGGTGCCGCCTCCGACGCCGATGCACGCAAGGTCGCGAAGTCGATCATAAACTCACCGCTCGTCAAGACCATGGCGCACGGCGCCGACCCCAACGTCGGACGTCTTCTGATGGCGATTGGAAAGTGTTTCGACGTGCAGCTCGCGCCATCGCGTACGCGCTGCGCGATCAATCAGGTCGTCGTCGTCGACAAGGGCGAACGCTGCGAGTTCGATGAGCCGGCCCTGAGACACGAGCTGCGCGGTGATCCGATCGATATCGATATCGATCTCGGTGTCGGCGACGCGGCCGCAACTGCGTTCGGCTGCGATCTGACTTCGGGGTACATCGAAGAAAACGCGTCGTACTATTCCTCCTGAAATCAATCGCAGCCTTCATGAAGCGCGCATTCATTCTGCTCGTTGCACTCTTCACCGCGTGCAGCCGCGACACTGGCACACCGACCGCATCGCCGAACTCCATTGACGCTGCACCCGCACCCGCTCCCGATGCCGTGAACGCCGACCTACCTGATGATCCCGTGTTCATTGGCGCGGGTGACATCGCGAGCTGTTTGTGGGTCGGCGACAATCATACCGGACAGATTATCGACTCCATTCCCGGCACCGTCTTCACACTCGGCGACAATGTCTATCAGGAAGGGACCGCCGCGCGTTACAAGGATTGCTATGGGCCTGCATGGGGTAGCTTCAAGGATCGTACATATCCGGCACTCGGCAACCACGACGAAGCGGCGGACAGCGGCGCGTCCTACTACGACTATTTCGGAAGCAACGCCGGTCCGCGCGACAAGGGGTACTACAGTTACGATCTCGGTGCGTGGCACATCATCGTTTACAACAGCAACGCCAAAGCGAAGATCGCGGACCACTCCGAGCAGATACAATGGATTCGCGACGACCTCGCCGCACACGCCATGAATGCCTGCATCCTCGCCTACGGGCATCACCCCCGCTTCAGCTCCGGCGAGCGCGGCGAGGAGAACAAGATGAAAGCGCTGTGGGATGTGCTCTATCAGGGCGGCGTCGACGTCGTTCTGTCCGGCCACGAACACTTCTACGAGAGATTCTCTCCGCAGACACCGGACGGCGAGGCCGATCCGCGCAACGGTGTACGCCAGTTTATTGTCGGCACCGGTGGCGCGCCGTTCTACAGGATCATGGACCCCGCGCCGAACAGCGAAGTTCGCAGTCGCACGCATGGCGTATTGAAGATGCGCCTGCACCGTGATTCCTATGAGTGGCAGTTCATCCCGGTAGCGGGTGAATCGTTCACGGACACCGGCCGCACGCGCTGCAGCCCGCCCCATCCCTCAAAACCGTTGTCCGACACCACAAAACAGTCCTCATATTGACATTCTATACGAGCGTTTAGAGTTTCGTATAGAACCTCTATAGGGAGCGCTTGTCATGGCTGGCATCAATCTGCTGCAGGGAACACTGGACCTGCTGATTCTCAAGTCGTTGAGCGGCGGTGAGCTGCACGGCCTGGGAATCGCACGTCGCGTCGGTGAGCTCACGCACGGTGCGTTCGATGTGAAACCCGGATCATTGTTTCCGGCGTTGCATCGGATGGAGGAAGCAGGCTGGCTGAAAGCCGTATGGGGCGAGTCGGAGAACAATCGAAAAGCCAAGTTCTACATGCTGACAGCTGCGGGGAAGCGACAGCTGCGCGACGAAGCGGCGCGGTGGAGTGTGATTTCGTCAGCCATGAAACTGGCACTGGAGTCGTGACGTGAACGGGCTGTTGTCGCGCTGGATGCACGCAATCCGCAACGCAACGGGTCGTGGCGTACCCGAATCCGCACTGGATGAAGAGCTGAACGCATATGTGGAATTGATCGCCGCGGAGAAGGTCCGCGGCGGTATGAATAGAGCGGCCGCATTGCGCGCCGCGCGAGTGGAAGCAGGAAGTATGGAAGCAGTAAAGGAAAACGTGCGCGAAGCGCGCAGCGGCTATTATCTGACAGGCCTGTTGCAGGATGCGCGTCACTCGATGCGGGCGCTGCGGCGCACGCCCGGATACGCGCTCGCGATCATCCTGACGTTGGCGCTGGGAGTCGGAGCGACGACGGCAATTTTTACCGTTGTTCGAGAAGTCGTGTTGCGCCAGTTGCCGTACGCGGACCCGAATAGTCTCGTGCGCATGTGGCCCACGAACCCGGGTCAGAACGTGCAGCACGGTCCGATGTCGGTGCCAGAGCTCGAAGACTGGCGCAATGAAAAGAGTGTATTCAGCCATGTTGCCGGCTACAGCGCCGCGTTCGGCGGACCCACAATGCTCGGCAAGGGTGAGCCGGTTCGCCTCAAGGCTGCATTTGTCACGGCAGATTTCTTCAATACGCTCGGGGTGCATGCGTATGCCGGTCGCACGATCAGCGAAGAGGAACATGCCGATGGCGCGAACCACGTCGTCGTATTGTCGTACGATTTCTGGCGCACGCATTACGGTGCGGACCGCAGGCTGATCGGGAATACCATCACACTCAACAACGAGCCGTATACCGTTGTTGGTGTGATGCCTGCGTCGATGAGCTTCCCGGCGTCGGACATCGAAGCATGGCTGCCCGCGTCCTACTTCGGACCTGACGATATCCCGCGCGAGCGCGACACGCGCTGGTTGATGATGATCGGCCGGCTGCAGCCGGGCGTCACCCGTGCCGAGGCCGCACGACGGCTATCCGAAATGCAGAAGCGCCTCGAGTCCGTCTATGCGGCGTCGAATGCAGGGTGGAGCGCAGCCGCCGTCTCTTCACTGCGCGATGACCTGATCGGTCCCGCGCGCGGAAAGCTCGCAGTCATTTTCTCGACCGTGATGCTCATCATGGTACTCGGCTGCGTCAACATCGCCAATCTCGTACTCGCCCGTGCGACGCAACGTTCGCGCGAGATTGCAGTGCGCGCGGCAATCGGCGCGACACGTGCACGACTGATCCGTCAGCTCCTCACCGAGAGTTTGCTGCTGTCGCTGATTGGCGGTGCCATCGGTGTAATGCTCGCATGGTGGGGATCGGCCGCGCTCGCGGGGATGTCGGCCGCATGGCTGCCACTGCCGCCGGATATCAAACCCGACTGGATGGTTCTGACCTTTGCGCTGTTGCTTACGGTCCTGACTGGCGTCGCATTCGGATTGATTCCCGCAACCACGAGCTTCACGGGATTGAGCGGAACCCTGCGCGACAGCGGCCGCGGCAATTCCGCGTCGCGGAAGACCAATGCAATGCGACGCATGTTCGTGTCGGTCGAGCTCGCACTCGCCGTCGTTCTCGTTGCCGGCGCCGCGCTCTTTGTGCAGAGCTTCACGCGGCTCAGCCACGTCGACATGGGATTCGACGTCGAACACACCGCATTCGCGCGCCTCGGCCTTCCCGAAGTACCGGACGCCACGCACGACGTCGATCGCGTCGCCCAGATGGAAAAACTCGTGCAGGCCGCGCGCGCAATGCCTGGTGTAGAGGCGGCCGGACTCACAAAGCAGCCGCCGCTGCGCGGTGAGGGTGAACCGTGGCACGTCGGAATTCCCGGTCGGACATACCCGGCCGGGACGCAGCCCGTCGCACAGACAATGTATGCCAGCCCCGGCTTCTTTGATGTAATGGGAATGAAGCTGCGATCAGGGCGCGACTTCACGGCGCAGGATGACAAGGGCACCGGCTCGGTCGTTCTGAGTGAATCCCTCGCCCACACATTGTTCGCGGACCAGGATCCTGTTGGCCGCACGGTAACCGTAGAAGAGAGCAGGTTCGTCGTGATCGGTGTTGTGAGCGACATCCGGATGATGGGCGTCGATAAGGACATAACGCCAATGTTGTGGGTCACGCGAATGATCATGCCGAGAGGTGTTGCAACACTCTTTGTCAGAGGCAGGAATGATCCAGGTCAGCTGCTCGCGTCGTTGCGATCCGCGATCCGCACCACATTCCCGGAGCAGCCGATCAATGAGCTGTCAACCACGCGCGCTGTCGTAAACAAGGCGATCGCAGCACCGCGCTTCCTCACGTTCCTGCTGACGCTCTTCGGTGTGCTCGCGTTACTGCTCGCTGCCATTGGCGTCTACGGCGTGGTTTCGTATGTCGTCGGCCAGCGCACCAATGAAATCGGGATTCGCATGGCGCTCGGTGCAGGAGCATCGGGGATTGTCGGCTTGATGATGCGCACCGGTATGGCGCCGGTTGCAGCAGGACTCGTTGCTGGCATTGCGGGCGCCGCAATGCTCGGACGGCTCGTGCATGCCCAGCTCTACCAGGTAAGTACCGCCAACCCGCTTACCTACCTGCTCGTCGCAGTCGTGCTCGCTGCAATATCGATGGCAGCGACCGGCGTTCCCGCGTTGCGCGCAACGCGAATAGATCCGACGCTAGCGTTGCGCGAGTAGCGGCAGCTTCCAGGTCCGCCGTTGTTGTGCATAAACGGCGGACGGCAGCTGCACGACAACCGGATTGCGTTTCGGATCCAGCCACGCAAGCAGTCTTACCAGGTCACTGCGTTCCATCGCAGTGCACCCTGCGGTCGACGACCGCGGGCCGTTCCAGATGTGAAAGAAGATGCAGGAGCCTCGACCCTTCACCGGCGGTGCGGCGTTGTATTCGATCACCGCGCCCATCTCGTATTCCTTCACCGTCCGCATGTGCTCCGCACTCTTCCAATCCACCTTCGCTACCGCTGCACGATCGACAACCCTGTTGTACTGCAACGACGCAGTGTCATCGACGCAGTCCGTACCGCTCGTCAGTTGCAGGTACGGCATATGAAGCCACCGCACGGAATCCGCAGGGTGGTAGCCGAACGTCGTACCAACGGTAAACACGCCAGCCGGTGACTTGCCATCGCCTTCTCGCTTGTGCGGTCCGGCACCGTTCAGACCGACACCCCACGCGAGTCCCGTTCTCCCCACGACGACGGGGTATGCGACGTCGACAGCGTGCCACGACCCCTTCGTGGTCGCGCGTGAAAAACGGTACAGCGCGCCCGCCGTCGAATCCCACGCCGGTGTCGTGACAACGATCAGCTGCGTTGCATCGGACACCATCGTCCGTTCATCGCGCGAGCCAGTCTCCCGCCAGGGCGCCAGTGCACCCGCAACAGACACAACGGTCAGCGCAACCAACACTCCATGCCTCATACTCAACGATTAATACCACCCTTCCTGTTCCGCCATAGACCCGCGCAGGCATTCGCACAGTCGCATCGATGCGGGCCTTGACAGGTAAGCCATCACTTACCACTTTACAGGTAAGTCATTACTTACCTATCAGGAGGCAAGGCATGCCAAGGACATTCGGACTGAGCACCTTCATTCTCGCTCTTGTGATCCCGGTCAGCGTACGCGCCCAGAAACCGGCGACGGCGCAGGCACCAGCGCTGAAGCTGCAGTCGTTCAGTGTGATCGTGCGGGACTATGACGAGGCAAAGGAGTGGTACACATCACGGCTGGGGTTCGTGGCGGTACGCGACCAGAAGTTCGGCGCATCGGAGCGGTTTCTGGAGGTAGCACCACCCGGCCAGGCCAATTTCGGGATCGTCCTTCAGATCGCGCACAGCACTCCGTCGCCCTCGGAGCCACAGATGTCGAACGACTATTCGGACCGGATCGGGAAGCAGGTGAATATTGTCCTGTACTCGAGCGATGTCGAAGGATTCGCGAAGACATTGCGCGCGCGGGGCGTAAAGCTTACGAGTGAAGTGCAGCACATGCCGTGGGGCACGCAGTTCACATTCACCGACCTGTATGGTAACTCATTCGTCGCGGTAGGGGCGCCAACCGCGAACGAGGGGAAGTAATGCAGCGATGAGAGACATACGTCGCGAAGCGGTGTATCCGCATCCGCGTGAGCGGGTGTGGCTGGCGCTCACGGAGCCGGACGTCGTCGAAACGTGGCTGGCCGCGTCGGAGGGACTGGAGGCGCGCGTCGGCTGCAAGTTCCGATTTGTGACGAAGCCGGCGCCGGGGTTTGACGGCTTGATTCATTGCGAAGTCAAGGAAGTGAAACCCATGGAACGTTTCGTCTATTCCTGGTCCAGCACAAAGGGTCTGCAGCATCCGACGACAGTCGCATGGACGTTGCTGCAGGAGGGCGATGGTACGCGGCTCGTCCTCGAGCATTCCGGTTTTCGCGGCGTTTCGGGCGTCCTGTTGAGAAGCATGCTGGGCATGGGCTGGACGAAGAAAGTGGAATCATTCATCGGTATCGCGCTCGACAAACTCGAGGTTGCGGACGATTCCGTCGACGCAACGCGCGGCACTGTGCTGAGAGGGAGCTGGCCGTGAAGAAACCAGTGCGCCGGGCTGCATCCAGTCGTGTCGACGTATTCACCGCGCTGGCGGACGAAAACCGTCGCGACATGCTCGGGCTGCTGCGCTCGAGCCCGTTACCGGTGCATGAAATTGCAAGGCACTTCGAGATGACGCGGCCTGCCGTATCGCAACACCTGAGAGTGTTACTCGATGCGCAGCTCGTGAGGGAATCGAAAGTCGGTCGCGAACGACACTATCGTCTTCACGCGGCAGCGCTCAAGGAAGTGGCGCGCTGGGTCGCGCAGTACGAACAGTTCTGGGACGATCGTCTGCAGAGCCTGGGGCGCGCACTGGACAGTCAGAAGGCAAGGAAACCGCGCTGACCGTTCGACTCCGGCGCGGCGGCAGCAGCCGAATCAACAGCATGCAAAAATGCGAACGAATCGATGTTTCGCTCTGCTCCACGCAATCGAGCTGGTGATTTCGCCACCAGCGAAATACTGAAAAGCGGGCTGGCCCTCCAGGTCCTTCACCAGCGAATCGACGAGCGCGTCAGGGACAGGGAATTTCTCCTGCGCGTGGAGTGCCGCTGGCGACAACGGCGTTCCGCGAGGAATATGCATCGCCGCGCGAACGCCGTTTTCCTTGATATCATATCGCACTGCGTCCGGGTCGATTTCGCCCCTGGTATTATGCGCCTTCCCACTCCCTTTTGTCGAAACGGCGATAAACGCGTCATCGCGAAGAAGCTTCCGCAAATGGCTGAGGACGACAGAGTCCGCGGCATGTGCGGTGAAACGCGAACGGGCGTCGAAGGCGAAATACGCCTGCGTGTTCCAGGCATCGACAAAAAGTGTGTCGCCCGTGGCAGAAAGAATCGACAGCCTGACTTGCATCGTGTCCGTCCGCGCGCCGGCCGCATGCACGGCAACAGTCTCGGGCTTGCCATCGCCGGTGAGATCGAAATCGCGGCGCGCGTCATAAGCCACACCGCCCTCCGCTGCGACGAATGAATCCGCCACCGCCACGTTCCATGCCGGCGTGCCGGGGTTTCCGGTATCTGCCTTGGCCGACGATGCGCCATCCAGCCTGTTCCGGTCCGTTGTCCCGCAGGCGCACATCACTGCGACCGCACAAGCCGATGCCAGAAACTTCATCATGACGCCTTCATCTCCTCCAGCTCCTCCAGGGTCTTCGGCCAGTCTTCACCCAGCAGCCGCGATAACGCGCGATCGGCGAGAAGCTTGCCTCCCGTCTGACACGTCGCGCAGTAGTTCGTTTCGTTTGAAGCATAGACAATGCGCTGTACCGGCGCGCCACAACGCGGGCATGGCTCCCTGTACTTGCCGTGCACGGCCATTTCCTTGCGAAACGCAGTGACCTTCGTCGGAAACCCCTCCCCTGTCTCGGCGCGCAACCGCTCGATCCACTCCGCCAGCGTCGAAACCGTTGCCTCCTGCAATCGACGCATTTCTTCATCCGACAGATTGCGCGTACGCTGGACGGGCGAGAGCCTGGCGCGCCACAGGATCTCATCGGAATACGCGTTGCCAATGCCGCTGAGAATGCGCGGATCCGTGAGGGCGCGCTTCATTGTGCGATTCTCGCGCACAAGCGCCTCGCGGAATGCCTCGAATGAAGACGTCATCGGATCAATGCCGCCGCGATTCTGGTCCGCCACGTCCTGCGCATTGCGGAACACCCACAGGCCGGCGCGTTTTTTCGTGCCGGCTTCTGTAAGGATCAACGTGCCGTTGTCGAAATCGAATGCTGCGTGCGTGACCTTACGCGCGACCGGTGCATGGAGGTCCTCCGTCCACTTGAACCGGCCCGCAATCATCAAGTGTATGATCGCGTAGTATTCTCCCTCGAAGCGGAAAACCAGTCGCTTACCGATACTGCTGACGTCGCATAACAAACGTCCGTTCAGACTGGACACGGGCGGATCATAGGTGCGGAGCAAAGATGGCGAAATGACACGCACCCGCTCGTGCACATGGCCGGCGGCGTGGCGATTGAGCGATTCGACGTAGACAGTGATATCCGGCAGCTCGGGCATGCGAAAGACTATGCGGAAGGAGCATCGATGCGCAATTACGCAACGTCTCGCCGGGTGGTGTCGAACAAATGGATCGATGTGAGTGTCAGCAGAGCCGAAAGCGTGATCCACCAGGCGCCGTGCATTAGAAGGCGCGCTGTCCCGGCAGAAGTCATGATGTCCCTGTATCGCCAGATCTGGTAGCTGAAGGGGTTGTACCACCACGTCGTGTGGCCACTTCGATAGACATATACGGCTGCAATGCACATCGCAGTAGACGCAGCGAAGAACGCATGCTTGTCGCGAAGCGCGATCGCGCCCGTCCACGCAATCGCGGCCAGAAACAGAATCGCTGGGAACAGGACCAGCAGGTATGATGCGACGTATGGTGTAAAGTGAACCCAGCCGGGCTCGCGTACCGCCTGCACGACGGCAATCGCTGCACAACAGGAGGCACTGACCAACAACGCGACGAGAACGGTTGCGGCATAACGCGCGCTGACGAATGCAGCCGATGCGACAGGCGCGCTCAACGTGATCTGGTGAATCCGTGCGACCCGATCGCGGTGGACGATCGTGCCCGCGTAATATATCAGGAAAACCACGACGAACGGCGTTACCGACACGATCGCATGTAAGGCATAGCCGCCCGACACAGACCCATCTGCAGCAGGCCTGAAGGCTGCTACCGCAGCGATACACAGCAGCGTCGCGAGTGCCATGGATGCGACCATAACGGTCTCCGAAACGAGCAGGCGCAGCTCAGCCCGAACAATCGCGCCGACTTCCGCCGCGAAAGACGCGTTGCGTCGCGTTACGACCGCGACGTGCACATTTCGAGCATGCCGTTCGCGCGCTGCCTCGATGCCGAGCGGATCGCCTGCTTCCACGACGCGCGTGACGCGGTCACCCGACGCAGTACGCTTCGAGAACACGCGCTCTACCCACACGAGTGTGAGCGCAGAAGCGACGACCATGACAGCGCGATTCGCAATTTCGGGCATACCGTACGAAACACGCTGCGAGATCTGCGAAAAGGAATTCATGAGTAACGGGTCGAGCAGCAGGCGAATGGAATGAGGTGCATTGCGCATCAGCATCTGACCCGCAATGTACACGACGTACCCGACGGCCACGGCCCCATATGCAGCAGCGGTCGTCTTCGCGATCGTGGCAGTCGCGAAGAACAGGGCCGCCATCGCCAGTTGCGTCACCGCGACGATCAGCACGAAGTGCACGATGTATGGCAGAATGATGCGCGGCGCCTCGAGCAACCCGTTCCTGTGAACGAATTGCAGCAGGATGAGTGTCGCGACGAAACAGAACTGGCACGTGAAAAGCACGGCGAGGTTGCCGAAGAACTTTCCCGCGATGTATCGCGCGCGATCGATCGGTTTGGACAGGATGAGCGGATCAATGCCGATCTCGAAGTCGCGCAGCACCGGGTCCGACATGAGAAGTGCCGTGAAGAAGGGCGCGGTCATGAATGAAAAGACCGTGAAAATGGCCGCAATGAATGGCTCACTGTTGACCGCAATGCCGCGCGATTGCGAAGGCCCCCATCCCCACCATAGCAGCGCGTTGGCCGCGAACAGCGCCGCCATTACGAATGGCAGCAAACGCGTAGCGTTGTAACGGAGCTCGGCGTGAACCGTTGCGCGAAATCCGCCCGGCACGGCCACCAGTGAGTCGTGCATTTCAGGAGCGCGAGACAAGCACACTCATGTAGTAATCCTCGAGCGTCGGGATCACCGCGTCGAATTGTTCGGAAGGATTAACGTCGGATACGATGCGGACGATGACACCGCCGGGCGTCACCTGGGTGCTGAGGACGATCGCAGCAGGAATGCGACGCACCGTTTCACGCGGCAGCGTCGCTTCCCAAACCCGTCCGCGAAGCGCGGCGCGGGCACCACCAGGCGTCACGGAAGTAACCAGCTCACCGCGAAGCATGACGCCAATGCCAGCGCATATCGCGCCAACCTCGCCGACCATGTGCGTGCTCAGCAGCACGACTGTTTCCGCATCCGCGATTTCGGCCAGGAGATTGTGGAAACGCAGTCGTTCTTCGGGATCCAGGCCGGCCGTGGGCTCGTCGACGATGAGGAGACGCGGAGATGCAATCAGCGCCTGTGCAATTCCGAGCCGTTGCAGCATCCCGCCGGAAAATGTGGCGATGCGATCATCCCGGTGCATGCTCAAATTGACGCGATCGAGCAGTCCATCAACCACCGCCACGCGCTCCGCTCGGCGGTGAATGCCTTTCAGACGCACAAAATGATCGAGCATCTGCGCCGCCGTGAAGGTTGGATAGAGTCCGAAATTCTGCGGCAGGTAGCCGAGCAAACGACGAGCGGACTTCGGATCTTCGAGCACATTCACGGCAGTCAGCCGGACAGTTCCTTCATCCGGCCGAAGCAGTGTCGCGAGAATCTTCATCATTGTGCTCTTTCCCGCGCCATTGGGGCCGAGAAGGCCATAGATACCCGGTTGCAGCAGCAGGCTGACATCATTCAGTGCGCGAATACCGCCCGGATATGTCTTGTGAAGCCGTTCAATGGTGAGCATTGCCGCATTTTCTCTTGAGAGACAACGGTATCAACGGGTTTGAGGACGACGCCATAGGGACTGATTGCACATCGAACGAGCCGTCGATCTCCATTGAACGAAACCCCTGAACCCGCTATATTCATGGCCTGTCCAGAGGTCGCGGCACGAGCCGCTTCAGGCGAATTGTTCGCCAGCCTCATTCGAAGTTCGCCGGTCGAGAGATCGGCGGAGCCCCGGCCGGGAGCCGGGGCACAGGTCGGCGGCGGTCGCCGGCCACGCTGCGGGGATGGTCCCCGCACTCGATCAGTGAATGGAGTCATTTTGAAGTTCGAGGAACTCGTCTCCGCGGAGCCGCTTCGGCGCGCACTCGCGGAACAGGGGTGGGAAACGCCCACGCCAATTCAACAAAAAGCTATTCCGGCCGCCGTTGCAGGCAGAGATGTCGTAGGCATCGCGCAGACCGGAACGGGCAAGACCGGAGCCTTCCTGCTGCCGTCACTCGAGAAGCAGATCGATCTCGAGGGATTGCACACGCTCGTGTTGTGCCCAACGCGCGAGCTCGCAGAGCAGGTTGCAGAAGACGCGCGCACAATTCTCAAACATACGGAACTGTGGGTCGGTCTCGTCGTCGGTGGCATGCCGATGCGTCCGCAGATCCGTGATCTGCGCGCAGGCTTCGATGTTCTCGTTGCGACGCCGGGTCGTCTGCTCGATCACATCGAGCGCGGCAATGTAAAACTGAATGATGTGAAGACATTGATCCTGGACGAAGCGGATCGCATGCTCGACATGGGATTCCGTCCGCAGATCGATGCGATTCTCGCGAAGCTTCCGAGCAAGCGTCAGAACATGCTGTTCAGTGCGACAATGCCCAATGGCGTGCACGCAATGGCGCTTCGCATCATGAACGATCCGCTTTGGGTAGAGGCGGCACCGCAATCGACGGTCGCTGATCGCGTCGAACAGAAAGTCTATTCCGTACGCGACGACAAGAAGCCCGCACTGCTGGTCGAGCTCCTGACCGCAACCAACTGGGAGCAGGTGCTCGTCTTCACGGCAACAAAAATTGGCGCGGACGGTTTGATTACGCGCCTCGAGAAAGCCGGCATCAGTGCGGCTGTCATGCATGGTGACAAAGACATGAAGCAGCGTCGCGGTGCGCTCGCCGATTTCGCGGCGGGCAAAGTTCGCGTGCTTGTTGCGACGGACGTTGCACAACGCGGGCTGGACATCGACGGCATCTCGCATGTTGTCAATTATGATGTGCCGCGTCAGCCGGAAGACTATGTGCACCGCATCGGTCGCACCGCGCGCGCGGGCGCATCCGGCACGGCGATCACATTCATGGGTGCAGGTGAGCTGGCACTGGTGAAGGATATCGAGCGAGTGCTCGGTCAGCGCATCGATCGCCTGTCCATTCCTGCGTATGATTTCGAGGGCTCGCTCTCTTCTGCACCAACGCCGGAGAAGATCCTGCCCGCGACGACAAAGGCACGCGGCGGACGCATGGGCTCGCGCAGCGCGGCGGAGCTTTCGCCGGAACAACTCAGAGAGTTGCTGAAGGTCGGATAACGGCTGCCACGGAGGCTCTGAGCGGACAGAGGCTCGGCATAAACAAGGACAACAACGGCGGCGAGCGCGGAGCTCAGCCGCCGTTGCGTTTTTATGAGAAACTATTGCCGTGAATGCAGAGTCCTGCCGTCTCCGGAACAGGCACTGCAAACAGGTCTTGCAACAATACCGGCGGCGTGCAATCCTGCACGCATCACCATAAAGAACGGATGGCACCATGGCCGGGAGCCCGATACGCCTTACACTCGGAATGATCGCAGTATTCGTAGCGGCCGGTTGTGCGCAGCGCGTGCAGCCACGCGATCGATCAATGGCGACACATCAATCGCGCAGCATTACGCCTGGCGGCGACACTGTCGCAACGTTTTCCATTCTCGCGTACGACTCCGCTACAGGTGAAATCGGCGCTGCCGTCCAATCGCGCGTGTTCTCTGTCGGCAATGGAGTCCTGTGGGCCGAAGCAGGCGTCGGCGCGGTGGCGACGCAGGCCGTAGTCGATGTGAGTTATGGGCCAAAAGGCATCGCTCTGCTGAAACAGGGTCTGTCACCGGATGACGTCATCCAGAAACTGCTCGATCAGGATCCCGATCCCGATCCAAAGAACTGGTCGAAGCAAGGAAGACAATTCGCAGTCATCGATGCGCACGGAAATGTCGCAGCCCACACCGGACCACAGGCGACCGAGTGGGCCGGACACAAAACCACGCGATTCGCAACCGCGCAAGGTAACATCCTCGCCGGTCCTGCCGTTGTCGACAGCATGATCGCCGGATTCGAGCACACATCCGGACATCTCTCTTTCCGCTTGCTTGCAGCGCTCGAGGGTGGTCAGGCGGCGGGCGGTGACAAGCGCGGGATGCAATCCGCCGCAATGATCATCGTGAAGAAGAACGGCGGCGTGTGGTTGAACAACGACGTCGTATTACACCTCCAGGTCGACGATAATCCGGAGCCGATCAAAGAGCTGCGACGTCTCGTCGAGCGGGCAGCGCGACAGCGCCGTTAGCCTGCAAATCAATCCTTTACCGGCTCCCGCACCATGTGCAACTCGCCCATGTTGGGAACCGTCAGACGTCGATCGAGCATTGCGCCGTTTTCCTTGTCCACAAGTGCGGTCTGTATTCCGTGCGGTGAATTGATCTCGACCTTCCACGCAGCCCGACCCTGCGTTTCGGTACTGCCAATCACACGAACTGTTTCCCACGCAATGTTCGATATGCTGTCCGGACGATTCGGCATGAACATCGGCAGCTTCGCGGAGTAGCCATCCGCGAGCGGCAGCGCGCCGATAACAATATCAAGCGCAGTTCCGTCGAACGCACTTTGCGGGAGACTCCCTTCCGCCGACTTCTCACCACTCTTCACATTCTTCTGTTTCGCGGTGTAGTGCGCGCCATGGAATGAAACGATCGTCGTGTCGCCGGGATTGCGACTGCGGAATGCAACCGGCGCGAGAGTCCGCGAATCCATGAATGTCGAGTCGTAGCCACCATTCGCGCTCGTACTGAATTGCAGACTGAGAATCACGTCCTTCCCGCCTTCCTTTATGCGACGTACGTCCCACAGGTATCCCGCGTTCATTACTTCCTTGCCGTCCACGACACGCCCGAACGCGGTGTGCCATCGGCCGGTGCCCAGATGTGACGGACGCAGCTCGGGCGAGCCCGGAGCAACAACATGAAACGCATCCTGCCCGACGCACGCGCGTGCTGCCGGCAGGGCCGATCGACCGGCCCAGATCGCGGCCGTCGTGACCACAATTGCTATTGCTTTCATCGCACGATCCCCTCTTGATGGATTACAAAGAACGGATCCAATTAAGCAGCCGCGGACGCGCCGAGCGGTGAAGGATCTGTAAAGGAATTGCGAGAATCCGGGATCCCATGAACAAATGCGGTTCCGGGAACATAGCCGCGGAAAACATACCCCTTGCCGAACTAGGGTCGCGGTTTTACCCTAGTTGGAACAGGGATCGGCCGGAATCAGCCGGAAGAGCCCGGAAAGCCGGAATACTGACGTCGCATACAGGAAAAAAAACTCATGAAAATCGATCTGCCACAGGGCACACTGGAGACCCTGGTCCTCAAGACACTGAGCTGGGGATCGCTGCACGGCTACGGAATCGGGCGCTGGATCGAGAAGGCGAGCGGTGACACACTGGTGATCGAAGAGGGCTCGCTTTATCCGGCCCTGTACCGGATGGAGAAGCGGGGGTGGATCGAGTCGGACTGGCGGCAGACGGAGAACAAGCGTCGGGCGAAGTATTACGCGCTCACGGATGAAGGCCGCGCGCACATGCAGAACGCGTCGCGTAACTGGATGACGCTGGTGGATTCCGTCGGTCGCGTGCTGTATGCGGATGGAAGCGCGGTAGCGTAATGCGCGGTGATGAAAACGCGCCGGCGTGGCGGCGCTACAGCAGGTTCTGGGGATCGAATTCGAAGGCCGATGTATCGGAAGAGCTTGCGTTTCACATCGAGGAGCGCGTTGCGGATCTGATGGCGGAGGGAATGAGTGAATCGCAGGCGCGCGCAGAAACGATGCGCCGCATCGGCGATATCGAAGCGTTGAAGCAGCAGTGCAGCGACTTGAGTGTGGAACGTGAGCGCATCAGGCGCCGTCGCGACTGGCTTGGCGAGGTCCGGATGGATCTGACGCTTGCATTCAGGCAGTTCCGCCGCGTTCCTGTCATGACAATTGTCGCAATGATTACGCTGGGACTCGGTCTCGGAGCGAACACAGCCATCTTCAGCATTGTGAATGCAGTGCTGCTGCGTCCGCTTCCATTCGATGACGCAGACCGGATGGTCGCGGTACGCGAGACGTATGAGAACGGAGAGTTGCAGGCAGGACCCGGCACGTTCACGGAGTGGAGCAACCGCGCGCGCTCATTCGAGAGTCTGTCTGCGCAAACCGGCGGCACATTCAACATAACGCAGGGCGGATCACCCGAGCGCGTTGAAGGTGCATTCGTAACCCCGAGCTTTTTCAATACGAATCACCTTCCCGCACTACTTGGCCGCTATTTCGCCGAGTCGGAAGCGTCGCCGTCGCAGGATCACGTCGTAGTTCTGAGTCACGAGCTCTTTATGCGACGTTATGCGGGTGACCGTACGCTGATTGGCCGCGACATACTACTAAATGAAGAGCCATTCACCGTCGTAGGTGTTACGCCGCCGTCGTTCCGCATCGATGGCAATGATGCGGAGCTGTGGGTGCCGCTGACGCTGACAGCAGAAGATCGCGCGCGCTTCAACGAACACTGGCTGACGGTTTACGGTAAGCTGAAGCCGGGTGTGAGCGTGGACGCTGCGAATGCGGACATGAAGCGAGTCGCCGCGGAAGTCGCCGCGATGCATCCGAAGGTGATGAACGGATGGGGCGTTAAGGTGATACCGGCCGCGCGCTGGCTCTCCGGCGACTATCGCAGACAGCTGCTCGTCCTGTTTGGCGCTGTTGGCGTCATCCTCCTGATCGCGTGCCTGAACGTATCGAGTCTGCTGGTTGCGCGTGCGACCGCGCGACGCAAGGAGATGGCGGTGCGCAGTGCCCTCGGTGCATCGCGCTGGCGCCTCATTCGCCAGATCATGACGGAGAGCGTCGCACTGGGCGCGCTGGGTGGCGTCTTCGCCCTGATCGTAGCGCGCTTCGCGCTCAGCGCGCTCCTGCATGTAGCACCGGCAGGTGTGCCGCGTCTGGACGGCGCCGCGATCACTGGACGCGTGCTCGCGTTCTGCGCACTGTCATCGCTTGCCGCCGGCTTCCTGCTTTCCGCACTACCCGCATTGCGCGTGAATGCGACGAACCCGCAGAGCGCGCTGCGCGACAGTGGCAAGAACGCGAGCGAAGGCAATACACGCGATGGTGTGCGCAGCATGCTCGTCATAGGTGAAGTGGCGCTCGCGCTTGCACTGCTCGCAGGTGCGGGGCTCTTCATACGCAGCGCGATGAACCTGAATCGTGTGGATCCCGGCTTCGATCCGGTAAACCTGATGTCACTGCACTTCTCGCTGCCGCCACAACGGTACAAGACGCCCGACCAGGTTGCGCAGGCCTATGATGAAGTGGTGCGACGGATAAGCGAAGTGCCGGGTGTCGAGCAGGTCAGTGCCGCGGCCACTGTGCCCCTCGCCGGCGGGCCGGTGGGCGTGTCGATGAAGCTGCAGGATCGGAACTTCGAGCCGAACGACGAGCTTCAATACATGCGGTTCAATGTCGCGATGCCGGGATACTTCGACATGATGAAGATTCCGATTGTGCGAGGTCGTGCAATTACCGCGGCCGATCGTGCGAGCACAATACCGGTTGCCGTTGTGAATGAAACCCTCGCGCGCCGGATCTGGGGCAATGCGAACCCGATTGGAAAACAGATATCGTGCTGCTTCAACGGGAAGGAGCCGCGCGTCTGGCGCGAGGTGGTCGGTGTATCCCGGGATGTAAAATATTTCCTGAACGACACGACCGAGTCGGAGATGTACATTGCGCACGAGCAGATGCCGGCATTGTCATGGGGCTGGTACTCGAACTCATTGACGATCGTCTATCGTTCGCGCGGGGACGCGCAGGGGACGCTTGCAGGGGTGCGCAAGGCCATATCCGGTTTCGACTCGAATCTGCCGCTGTACAGTACGCGATCCTTCGATGAGCTGCGCAAGCGATCGACTGCCGCAAACGATTTCAGTCTCTGGCTGATGGGATGTCTGGCGGCCGTAGCGCTCACGCTCGCCGCAGTCGGCATTTACGGTGTGATCGCGTACTTCGTGCAGCAGCGTACGCAGGAGATCGGAATCAGGATGGCACTGGGCGCGCGCGGCGCGGATGTCGTGCGCCTGGTATTGCGACAGGTGACGGCTCTGGCCGTCGCAGGCATTGCGGGCGGCGTCGTACTCGCGGTAGCCGGAGGCCGCGCGGTGGAATCACTTCTGTTCAATGTGAAGGCAGCGGACGCGGTTACGTATATTCTGGGGAGCGGATGCATGCTGCTTGTCATCCTTCTCGCAGCGTACATTCCGGCGCGGCGCGCGACGCGCGTAAACCCGCTCACCTCGATTCGTTGAGGCGAGCGGGTTGCGCATTTTGTCCTACGGTGTGTGACGGCGCACGCGGGTCGTATCGAGCGGCAGATTCGAGACGCCGCCGAGACGATGCATCTCGACGATGTGCAGCGCTTCCGTGACCTTGACTGCACCAATCAGCGCTGTCACATAGTCCCCCGCAGCTGCTGACGCTTTTGCGTCTGCGACAATCTGCGTCACACTCGCGGCCAGCGACTGAAGACGGGGCAGGTCGTGATCGTTTGCGTTCGCCTTCGCGATGCGATCGTTCAATGCCGTGACGCGATCATCCGCAAACGTCAGTGCGCGATTCACGGCATCAGAGCCGAGCGCCGCAACTATGATCCGGGCTTCCGTTTCGTGAATTGTTGCGAGTGCCGCACGCGCAGCCGCCGTATCATTCGCAGCGTGTGCATCATGCGCAGCCTTTACTGCAGCTTGCAGGTTTGCACGTGCCGCCCTGGCCGAATCCGCACCATTCTCTTTTCTTATTTTTGCGAACGCCGCCTCGACGAGGCGCGCCATGATCGCGGGCTGCGGGCCGCCGTCAGGGAATGCGCTCCCGCCACCAATGAGCGCGCTCTGGACGGCTACATCCGTACTACCTGATGTGGATACATCTGTCGCCGAGTTGTCGCACGCTACCAGCAGAGCGACGGCCGCGGCAGTTGCCAGTACTGCATTCCTTCTGTTCATCCCCGGACTCCCTGGTTTCGAGTTCGTTACGGGGATTGGACGCGGCCATGGGTGCGGCCGTTAAATCGGGTAGCCGGCCACTCGCCGCATCGGGTCAGGCTTCCACGTCGGGTTCGGCTTACTCGTCCGGTTCCGGCTTACTCGTCCGGTTTCGGCCGCGGCTTCCTGTCACTGGTAACAATACTCATCACCAGCATCACACCGCCGGCAACCGCCAACAGGAACAGGATGATGGCCAGGCCCGGATAACCCAGAATCGTCCACGTACTCGGTACCCGGACGAGCAACGCCGCGCCCAGGATCAACGCCGCGAGCACAAGCCCCATCGTGATGCGGTTGGCAATCTTCTGCATGCCCGCAATCAATTCCACTTCATCAATGGCATCCACGTGCAGCGACAACTCGTTATCCGCAAATCGATCGAGCACGCGATTCAGGCGCACGGGCAGGCGCTGAAGGAAGTCGTTCATCTCGAGAATTGAAGACAGCGCTTTTGTCGGGGACGCATTGTGCAGCATGCGCCGGCGCATCACGTGCGTCGCATTTTCGCGAATGGATTCATTGACGTCGAAATGCGGTGCGAGCGTTTTCGCAACACGATCGATGTTCAGGAGTGTCTTGCCGAGCATTGTGAGCTCGGAAGGGAGCCTGACACCATTCTCGCCCGAGATGCGCGAGAGCTCGAGGATCACGCGGCCGATATCCATCTGTCCGACCGTCGCGTGCTGATTCACTGCGACGAGCTGGGACAGCTCGCGGATGTACGTGTTCTCATCCAGCTCTGGAAGAACGTCACCGAGCGACATCGAGATACGCGCAACGTCGTCACCATTCCCGTCGGCGATCGCCATCATCAGCTTCAGGAGCTGCTCCCGCATCGATGACGACAGATAACCGACCATGCCGAGATCGATCAGGCCGATGCGATCATCATCCGTGAGGAAGACGTTGCCCGGATGTGGATCCGCGTGGAATACGCCGTCCACAAGGATCATCTTGAAGTATGCGGCGATCAGGTCATGACCCAGCGCGTCACCATCGAGCTCCGTCCTGCGCAAGGGCGACAGTTTTGTCACCTTCACACCCGGCACGAATTCCATCGTCAGCACGACTGACGTGCAGTAATCCGAGATCGGGGCTGGCACGAGAATCAGCGAATACTCCTTCAGGTTCTCCCGGAAGATGCGGAGGTTCGACGCTTCCTGCGTGTAATCGAGCTCCCGCATCACCGAACGCTGGAACTGCTCGAGCATGAGCGAGAACGTGAAACGCCGACCTTTCTCCGTGTGCTGATCCAGGAACTCGGCGACATCGCGCAATGCATCGAGATCGTCCAGCATCTTCTGCTGGATGTTCGGCCGCTGAACTTTTACTGCGACGCGACGGCCGTCACGCAAGCGCGCGCGATGCACCTGACCGAGTGATGCGGCAGCAATCGGCTCAACCTCGAACTCCATGAACAGCTTCGACATGCGAACGCCGAGCTCGCGCTCGACGATCTCTTCCACTTCCGCATAGGGAAACGGCTCGAGGTCGTCCTGCAGATGTTCGAGCGCCTCGAGATAAACCGGCGGCAGAATATCCGCACGTGTGGAGAGGAGCTGACCAAGCTTGATGTAGGTAGGACCGAGCTTCTCGAGATCGGCAGCGAGCGACTCAGCCTCTTCGCGCGCTTCCGCAATGACCGGTGTCTCCGCGGCATCGGCATCGTGGCCCGCCAGGGACTCCTCCAGACCGACCCGTTTCACGAGGTCCGACCGTCCATATTTCATCAGGAGCTGCGCGAGCTCCCGGTAGTGACCCAAGTGCTTCGGCTTGAGCGAAAATCCCATCATCCCCCCGTTTATGTCCGTCTGCTGAAGCGCGCACGAGTGCAAACGAGGGGCCGGAACTTCGCCGTTCCGGCGGTGTGGCCCGTCGGGTAGTGCAGAAAGGAGTAGTGGGTCCGGGAAATTGGTTTCGGGTTTACGACGTCAAGGCAAACGCTCTACCAGACGCAAACGCGTCGAAATCCAGTGACGCCAACGCATTTTTCGACTTGACCGGGTTCGCGCGCGTCGGGCGTCCGGGTTGCAATGAGAAACACAGCCGACGGATCCCCCCGAAGGCGCTGCAGCGAACAACGCGGTGAGGCTTTATGTCGTTCGATCCTTCCTACGCCGACCCCAATACGGGTGCCGGCATCGACCTGGACTCCGTTCTACCGTCCATGGAGCGGCGCGCGGAGCGCGCACTGCTTCCGGATGAACGGGCTCGCATCATCAACCTCGCCGGTGACCTCTGCTTCGATGCGGGAGCCCGCGAACGCGCGCTCGGTTATTACGATGTCGCCATCGACACCTACCTCTCGGTCGGTCTGTATGCGTCCGCCGTGGCAGTATGTCAGAAGATTGTCCGACTCACGCCCGAAGTGATTCGGGCGCGCTGCACGCTGGCATGGCTCGCAATAGCGCGCGGGATGCTGACCGAAGCACGGGATCGCATCCAGGAATACGCCGATGCGGCCGCACGACTCAACGACTCGCGGCTTGCGTGGGGCCATCTGCGCATGATGGCGGAAGTGTGCGAGAGCCAGGAGGTGCTGCAGAGCGTGGCTGACGCACTGCTGCAGCTCGGTGATGTTCGCGGTGCGGACCGCGTTTATGGCGCGGCATTCGGCGGCGACATGACACGCAAACTGCCGGAAGATCCGCAGCACCGCTGGGGCGTAGTGCTCGAGCGCATCATGACGTCGCATTCGAACTGAGCGCATGATCGGCATTGATCTGAACGACATCGCAGAGCTGCGCGGTCAGGCGGAGCTGTTGCGTTCCGCAGGCGATCTCTTCTGCAACGATCAGGAAAATGATCGCGCGCTGCTTTTCTATGACGCGGCAATCGATCTGTATCTTCGCGCGGGCGATACGCGCACGGCGACGATGCTGTGTGAGTCCATTGTATCACTCGCGCCGAACGGCGTGCGCGCCCGTTGCACGCTCGCGTGGCTCGCCGTGCTGTGCGGCATTCCCGAAGTTACGGCGAAACGCATCGCGCAGTACGCCGAGGCGGCAGAAATCGCGGGTGTCAACGAGCGGGCATGCCGCCAGCTTCGCTGCATGGCCGATGAATGCGACGACGCTGCGATCCTCGAAGTGATTGCGGATTCGTTGATGCATCTCGGAGATGCCGAAGCGGCGAATCGCGTCTTCGGCCGCATCTACCATCGCAGCTCCCCCGCGCGTATCTACGAGTCGCGCGACGCGCACGCGCGCGTAGTTGCGGCGCGTTTGACCATGGCCATAGGCGTTTGATTTCCATTTCCGCCTGATTCCCGGCGGCTGTCAAAGTTTTTCCGCTACAAACGTCCTCCTAGTGAATGCAAACAACGGAGGACGTCATGTCGTCGAAGGCATCAACTTCATTGAGTGCGTGTGTCGCAATCGCGGCAGCGCTTCTTGTTTCAGATAAAACAAGCGTTGTACAGGCACAGGGCTGGATCGAGAGCCGTGGCACGATCGTGCGCGATCGCAGCAGCGTGTCGGTACATATTCGTGACCAGGTTGCGTCGGTCGAAGTCGAGGAGTGGTTTCGCAACCGCGGCGCGTCTCTGGGCGAGGGCGACTACCTGTTCCCGCTCCCGGCGGGAGCCGTATTCGCCAGCTATTCACTGTTTCAGGGCGACAGGGAAATGCGCGGCGAGGTGCTGGATGCGACGCAGGCACGTCAGGTCTACGAGGAGATCGTTCGTCGCAAGAAGGATCCGGCCCTGATCGAGCTGGTCGGTCACGGGCTCATTCGTGCCCGCGTATTTCCGATAGGCGCAGGTGAGACTCGTCGCGTTGTGCTGCGATACACGCAGCCACTCCAGCGCATTGGCGACGCGCTTGAATTTGCGTATCCCGCGCGCAACAGCAAGGATGGCGCTGCCGTCGCCGTGACAGTTGACGTTGCAAATGCTGCAGCGTTTCGCGATGCGGTGTCGGCGACGCACGCGTTGAGCGTGAAACGCGATCGCGGTGTGATGGTGGTGCGGCCGGTGGGCGATGTGTCGTCGGACTTCGCGATGACGCTGCCGCTCGCGCAACGCAATGTAGGCATCGCAGTCAGCACGCATGCAGAGGGCGACGAAGACGGATACTTCATGCTTCGTCTTACACCGGGACAGGTGTCGGAGGAACTGCGCGTGCCGCGCGACATCACGGTAGTTCTCGATGTCTCGGGTTCGATGAGCGGCGACAAGATCTCCCAGGCGAAAGCCGCGCTGCATCAGCTGCTCGGCTCTCTGGGCAGTGATGACCGGTTCCGTATGATCAAGTTCAGCAGCGCGTCGACGGAGTGGCGCAATGGATGGAGCCGGGTGACGCGCGATGACATCGAACAGGCGAATCAATGGGTCGACAATCTGCAGGCGGATGGCGGGACGAATATTGCTGAAGCACTGGCGGATGCGTTCCGCGAGCCAACAGAGACGGGCCACCTCCCTGTTGTGCTCTTCCTGACGGACGGCTTGCCATCGGTCGGCGAACAGGATCCTGAACGCATCGCATCGATTGCCGAGAAGAATGCGCGCCTTTCCAGCACATTGGGATCCTAAGCTTAGAATTCCACGTGGACAAGTTGTCGCG
>JADMIO011406760.1_pt1 | contig 57714 bp, 36 predicted proteins | sample 8958161 | NCBI WGS metagenome assembly JADMIO01 (sample SAMN16585339, study PRJNA669376) | soil metagenome | isolation source: Crop rotation soil | place: USA: Cullars Rotation, Alabama | collected 2011 | reverse complement strand
CGCGACTTCAAGTCACGTGAATTCCAAGCTTCGGATCCCACTGTGCTGGAAAGGGCTGCAACCGATCCGCTCGAGGGACTGTCGTTTCTCCACACCTCCGATCGAAGCTTCCCGGTCTGGTGGACCGCGTATCCGATGCGCGCGCCGGTGGTCGTCGCGTGGAGCGGAGGACCGCGCGCGCACGCGATCGCACAGCTCGCGCCGGAGGAGATCGAATCATGCGCCATCGAGTCGCTGGCCCGGCAGCTTGGCCTGCGGCCGCAGCGGGTCCAGGCGATGGTCGAGCGCGCCTGGATGCACGATTGGGAGCACGATCCGTTTGCGCGCGGCGCTTACAGCTATCAGACCGTCGGTGGAGCGGATGCGCCCGCGGCGCTGGCGCGTGCGCTGGCGGGCACGCTGTTCTTCGCCGGGGAAGCGGCGGATTCCGGCGGCAGCACCGGCACCGTGCACGGCGCGATTGCCAGCGGCCGCCGCGCGGCGCGGGAAGTGGCGCGCGCGCTGGGGAAACGCTCGCGGCGAAGATAGAATGCCTGCGCGCCGGCTGCCGCTCGTCGCGTCCGGCTGTCCGCGTCCCGAAAAGCCCTGGCGAGCGCCGAGGGGCGCTCCGCGCGCAACGCGGTGGCCCCACGAGGAGCCGAAGGAGTGGCCATGAAGACGGTGATGCTGGTCGCATTCGCGGCCCTGTTCGTTCCGGTGGTTGTCGCAGGAGAATCCGTGACCTCGTTCTACGACCTCAAGACGAAGACGCTCGATGGCAGACCTGCCGATCTGTCCGCGTACAAGGGCAAGGTCAGTCTCGTCGTCAACGTGGCGAGCTATTGCGGCTTCACGCCGCAGTACGCCGGCCTCGAGAAGCTGCAGCGCGACATGAAGGCGAAGGGGTTCAACGTGCTCGGCTTCCCCAGCAACGACTTCGGCGAGCAGGAGCCGGGCACCGCGGAGGAGATCGCGACCTTCTGCAAGCGGACCTACGACGTGACGTTTCCGATGTTCGAGAAGGTCGTCACCAGGAAGGGCGCGGCCCAGTCTCCCGTCTACTCGTTCCTCGGCTCCTCCGGTCACTTGCCGGCGTGGAACTTCAGCAAGTACGTGATCGACAAGCAGGGAAAGATCGTCGCCTTCTTCCCGAGCGACGTGACGCCCGAGGATTCGCGCCTGCGGGACGCGATCGCGAAGGCGCTGGCGCAATAGGGCGGGCGCGGACGGCCCGCCGCATCAGGGCGTGCGCGGCCCGAAGTGCGGGAGCGGCTTGCCCGCCTCGAGCGCGCCGAGATCGGGCGCGCTGCCGGTGAAGCCGTCGTTCACGTTCGCCAGCGGCACGCCTCTGTCGACCGCCGCCGAACCCGGCTTCAGGCGGAAATCGAACTCCTCGGCCTTGTAGACCTTCTGCACCCGCGCGAGATCCTGCGCGTCGAGCCGCGGCACGTTGACGAAGACGTCGTAGTCGACCTGCACGCTGTGGCGATCCTGGCCGGTGGCGGTGCGGTACTCGTCGAGCGTCCTGAAGCGGCGCGTCTCGAGGTCGGCGCGCCGCGCGGCGTCGGCATAGTCGGCGGCGACGCCCGGCTTCGGCGAATTCCATTCGAACGACGTCTCGACGCCGCTGTTCGGGCGGAAGCCGTTGTAGTCGGACGAGCTGTAGCTGGTGAACGTCGTGATCCCGAAGATCGCCGGCGACGAGTTCTCGCCGAGGAACAGATTGTTGCGCCAGTGCACGTTGGCGGCGGCCTGCGCGGTGGTCTCGGACAAGATCGTGTTGTTGTAGAAGAGCACACCCGCCGAACCGTTCGTCAGCCGCGTCGATCCGCCGGGCAGGTGATAGGCGATGTTGCCGATCCAGTAGGTCGGCCCGCCGAGCGTCGGCTGGTTGCAGAACGCGTGCGAGGCCGAGTTGATCATCATGTTGCGCAGCACGCGCACGTTGTGCATGCCGCCGTCGGTCTCGAACGGGTTGTCGTGAAAGTTGGTCATGTAGTTGTTGTAGAAATCGATCGCGACCGGGCGGACGTTCCAGAACTCGCGCGACGGATACTTCGGCCCGTCGATCGCCGCCGATCCGTCGGGGTTGCCGTACGTCTCGATGTCGATCCCGTCGTGGAAGTCGGCCACGTAGTTGTAGGCGATCACGTGTCCCGGCCCGTACACCTTCACCGCCACGTACGAGGCCATCACCGGCGGGAACTTCTGACCGTCGACGCCGTTGAACCGGCTCCACTGCTGCGGACTCGCCCAGCCGATGACGTGATTGGGATCGTCGCGGCCGAAGAACCAGTTGTCGGCGATGTAGAAGTTGCTCGAGCCGGAGTAGTTGGTGAAGATGCCGGAGCCGACCTGCTCGAAGCGGCAGCGCTTCACCGTCAATCCCTTCGCGCCGGCGATGAACTGCGTGCCCGCCCAGATCGCGATGTCGGCGTTCCGGAACGTGAGCCCCTCGAAATACGTGTAGTCCGCCGTCTTGACGTCGAAGAGCGCGAAGTTGCCGTTGCCGTCGAAGATGGCGTCGCCGTCGCCGGCGCCCTTGATGACGATCGGACGCTCGGCCGTTCCGTCGGCGGTGAGATAGTACGTGCCGTCGAGCGGCACCGTCCGGTTGACGGCGGGATCGTTGGTGTACTCGAACCGGTTGTACTTATAGAGGCCGGCGTGGACGAGAATCGTGTCGCCGGGACGGACGCGCGGCCGTCCGGCCGTGGCCCAGTCGGTGCCCGAGCACGTGTAGTTGTACGCGCACATCAACCCTTCGAACGACGGCTCCTGCTTCTGGCCCTTGAACCCGGGCGGGTAGACATGGAAGGTGCGGCCGTCGGCGGCCGGTCTCGGTTCCGGTCGCGTGCGCACGGTGACCGTCTTCCGTGCGTCGCCATGCACGCCGTCGGGATCGGAGAGGACGAACTGCGCTTCGTACGCCGTATCCGGTTCGAGATCGAGAATGCTGCCGGCGAACATGTTCGGCGCCACGTAATCGAGCTGCTGCCCGTTGACGATGTGTTCGCCCTGCAGCCGCAGCAGCGGCTGCGCCGGCCGCCAGCGGGTCTCGCCCTGCTTGCGGAACGACACGTCGACCCTGGCGGTGCGATTGTCGTCGCCGGTGACGAACCACTCGAATCCAAGATTGATCAGCGTCGCCGGCTCGACGACGAACTCGCCGCCGGTGACGTCGTTGGCGGCCGCCGCCAGCGCAGCGGGATGCACCGGATTGGACAGGCTGAACCCGAGAAGCATGGCGGCCGTCGTATACGCAGCGGTCAGGCGGGCAGTCATGAGCAATTCCTCGGCCGAAATCCTACTCTTTTTGGCGCAGCGCGCCACACCGCGTCGGGTGTCTCGACTCCGGCCCCCGGCTCGGCATGCTTACAGAGCGGCGCCACGAACCAAGCGGCGACGTCGCGATGGTTCGCCGGCGACCGAGTGCGCGTCGCGGGGCGAGACAGGCGACGCGGCGTGGCGATGCGCGCAGCTCGCCGACCACATGATCCGGAACGCGACCACTCGCTTCGCATAAAATCCGCGGGCAAGGGATTCCTATGACCACGATATTCCGCCGTAGCGCCGTCCTGCTCATCGCGCTGCTCTGGGCCTCGCCGCTGCTGGCGGCCAACAAGACGACGGCCGGCGAATTCTTCGCCGAGCCTCCGACGCTCATCTCGCTCGGTTTCGAGTGGCGCATCGGCGGCGACGACAACCGGAACGCGTCGGTCGCGGTCTCGTATCGCCGCAAGGGGGAATCGGCCTGGAAGGAGGGGCTGCCGCTGCTGCGGATCGGCAACGAGCGGATCAACGAGAACGCGCTGCAGTACGTCACGCCGAACGGCTTCGCCGGCAGCATCTTCGATCTCGAGGCGGCCACCGAGTACGAGGCGCGCTTCGTGCTGTCCGATCCCGATGGCGTGGACGGCAAGGCGGAGCGGATCGTGACCGTGCGCACGCGGCCGGAGCCGAAGCCGGCGGCGGGCGGCAGCGTGTATCACGTGTATCCGCCGGGGTTCAACGGTGTCAAACAGGAGCCGGCGTTCACCGGACTGCTCGCCGCGTACTACACCGGATCGTCGCACTCCGACAACTTCAACACCTTCCCGCCGCGCGTCCAGCCGGGCGACACGATCCTCGTGCACGCCGGTCTCTACAAAGACGATCGCTACCGCTACGGCGGCGGGCAGGGGACGGTCTCGAGCGGCACGTACTTCCTGACGCAGAGCGGCACGCCCGACAAGCCGATCGCGATCAGGGCGGCGGGAGACGGCGACGTCATCTTCGACGGCGACGGCGCCTACAACCTGTTCAACGTGATGGCCGCCAACTACAACTATTTCGAAGGGCTGACCATTCGCAACACCGAGCTGGCGTTCCAGGCCGGGTTGAAGAACATCGCCGGCTCGAGCGGGCTGTCAATCGTGCGCTGCCGGTTCGAGAACGTCGGCCGCGGCATCTACACGGACTGGTCGGGATCGAAGGACTACTACATCGCCGACAACGTGATGAGCGGGAAGTTCAATCCCAACTATCTGATGGGATTCACCGGGCGCACTTGGCAGAACCTGCCCGAGTTCAACCCCAAGCTGGTATCGGAATACGCCGTCAAGGTGTACGGCTCCGGCCACGTCGTCGCCTACAACACGATCGCCAACTTCCACGACGGGGTCGACGTTGCGACCTACGGCAACCCGGACGGCAGCCCGACACCGATTCGCGACCGGCTGCCGGTGTCGATCGACTTCTACGGGAACGACATTTCCAACGTCGAGGACAACTGTCTCGAAGCCGACGGCGGCGCGCACAACATCCGCATCTTCCGCAACCGCTGCTTCAACCACGGGCATCGCGCGCTCAGCGTGCAGCCGGCGTTCGGCGGTCCGGTCTATTTCATCCGCAACGTCGTCTATCACGCGCCGGAGGGCGGCGCCGTCAAGTTCACCGCTTCGTCGGCGGGCATCGTGATGTACCACAACACGCTGATTGCGCCGATCAAGCCGATGCTGCTCGCCGCGTCGAACGTGCACTACCGCAACAATCTCGTCCTCGGCAAGAGCGAGACGCTCGAGACGTTCGCGGTCGAGACCAACACCAACTACTCGGACTCGGACTACAACGGGTTCCGTCCCAACGAGGGAGCGGAGTTCTCGTTCGAGTGGAGCACGCCGCCGGCCTCGGTGGCCGCCAACTTCCCGGGCGAGCCGGGAAAGCTCTCGACGCAGGAGCAGACGCGACTCGAGGCCGGGGCGCGCCAGGTCCGGCGCTTCAAGACGCTGAAAGAGTACTCAGAGACGACCGGCGAGGACCGGCACAGCGTGCTCGTCGACTACGACGTCTTCGTCAACGTGAAAGCGCCCGGACCCGATCCGCGCACGCTCTACAAGCCGTCCGATTTCGATTTCCAGCTGCGTCCGGGATCCGTGGCGATCGACGCCGGCGTGCGTCTCACCGGCGTGAACGACGACTTCACCGGCCGCGCACCCGACCTCGGAGCGTATGAGTCGGGACGGCCGGTCCCGCACTACGGGCCGCGAAAGTAGGGCTCGGCGCCCGTCAGATCACATCCGCGATCCCTCGAGCACCGCGATCTCCAGCGGCGTCGCCGTCACTCGCGTCAGCCGGAAGCCGGCGGCTTCGAAGATCGATCGGTACTCCGCCTCCGTGCGCTCGCGGCCGCCGGTCATCACGAGCATATTGATGTCCATCAGCTTGTGCAGCGACGGCTCGTTGCGCGCGCCGATGACCGCTTCCATGACGAACAGCCGCCCGTCGGGCGCCATCGCGCGATGGCAGTTCTTCAGAATGGCCACGCAGCGCTCGTCGTCCCAGTCGTGCAGGATCCATTTCAGCACGTAGGCATCGCCGCCGGAGGGCACGCCGTCGAAGAAGCTGCCTGCCACGAGCTGGCAGCGGTCGTTCAGGCCGTGGCTGGCGATGTGCTGCTTCCCCTGCTCGATGACGTGCGGCAGATCGATCACGACGCCGTGCACGTGCGGATGCGCCTGCAGAATGGACGCGATGAGCGTGCCCTTGCCGCCGCCGACGTCGACCACTCTCGTGAAATTCGAGAAGTCGCAGATCGCCAGCACGGCCGGCTCCACCACGCCGGTCATCTCCGACATCGCCTGGTTGAAGATGCCGGCATGCTCGGCGTGGCCTGCCCAGTACTCCCAGTTGGGCATGCCGAACACGTGATCGAAGGCGAGCTTGCCGGTCTTCACACTGAACAACAGGTCGCCCCACGCGGGATAGTGCTCCTCGCCGAGCTCGGTCGTGGCCAGCGCGCGCAGCGAGCCGGGCACGCCTGACTGAATGCCCGCGGTCAGCGGCGTCGGTCCGAATCGTCCTTCGGCGTCCTCCTCGAGCCAGCCGATGCTCGCGAGCGCGCGCAGCACGCGATAGAGCGCCGGCGCGTGCGCGCCCGTCAGCACGGCCAGTTCCGCCGCTGTCTTCGGCGCATCCTTGACGAGATCGCCAAGTCCCAGCTTGGCGGCGGTGTAGACGAGGCGTGCGGACCAGAACCCGGCGATCACCTGCAGGACGGCCTGGGTCGGGGAGACGGTTGATTTGTCCATGCCTTCGGTTGGTTGGTGGCTAGTGGTTGGTGATTCGTGGTGGTGGTTGGCGCCGCGTTGGGAATCGTTCACCCCCAAGGCCCAAGGCCCAAGGCCTAAGGCCTATTCGATCGTAAACACCCAGACAGCCCCGCCCTCGGGCACTTCGGGATACTCGCCGGGAAACAGTCGATTGAGCGTCGCCTGCATGCCGCGCGAGTCGCCGCCCCATCCGGTTTCGACGGCGATGTACTGCTTGCCGTCGACGAGAAACGACGAAGGCGGCGCGAGGATGCCGGAGTTGGTCGGGAACTCCCAGAGCAGTTTGCCGGACTTTGCGTCGAACGCGTGAAGCCGGCGATCGTTGGTGCCGCCGCTGAACACGAGGCCGCCGCCGGTGGCCAGCATCGCGCCCCAGTTCGGCGACTTGGTGTAGGTGTGCGTCCACACTTTCTGTCCCGTGTCGACGTTCCACGCCTGCACTTCACCGAAATGATCTGCCGCGGGCGCCGCGAACGGACGGCTGCCGCCGACGCCGACGAAGGCACGGCCCGGGGTGTACATCACGTCCACGCCCATGTTCGATCCGCAGATGTTGTTGTTGGCCGGCACGTAGATCATGCGCGTCTGCGGGCTGAACGCGATGGGCGGCCAGTTCTTGCCGCCGTGGGCGTTGGGACAGAAGTCGGCGCGCTTGTTGGTGCCCGGCGTGTGCTCGGGATCGACGTCGGGCCGGCCGGTCACCGGATCGAGCTTCCGGAATACGTTCTGAAACACGTACGGCTTGCCCTCGACGAACCTGATCGGTCCGGCGCTGCGCTCGAGGAACCACAGGTAGCCGTCGCGCGCCACGTTGACGAGTCCCTTGATCGTTCGCGCGCCGCGCCGATAGTCCACGAGAATCGGCGGCGACACCTCGTCCCAGTCCCACGAATCGTTGGGGTGATACTGGAAGTAGCCCTTGATCGCGCCGGTGGCGACGTCGAGCGCGAGCGTCGACGACGTGTAGAGATTGTCGCCCGGCCGCTTGTCGCCGATCGTCGGTCCTCCGTTGCCCGCGCCCCAGAACGCGAGGTTGGTTTCCGGATCGTAGTTGCCGGTGACCCACACGGGTGCGCCGCCGGTCTTCCACTGATCGCCGGCCGGCCACGTCTCGCTTCCCGGTTCGCCGGGCGCCGGTACCGTATACGTGCGCCAGCGTTCCCTGCCGGTTTCGACATCGAACCCGGCGACGAACCCGCGAATGCCGAACTCGCCGCCCGACGCGCCCACCATGACCACGCCGCCGGCCACGAGCGGCGCCAGCGTCGTGTAGTAGCCCGACTTGTTGTCGGCAACCACCGTCGTCCAGAGTTCGCTGCCGGTCTTCGCGTCGAGCGCTACGAGCACGGCTTCGCCCGCGGCGTAGTACACCCGGTCGCCGTAGAGGGCGACGCCGCGATTGGTCTCGTGCGGCACGGACGCGCCGGCCGGGCGAGGCCGCCGGTACCGCCACAGCACGTTGCCGCTGCGGACGTCGATGGCGATGACCTGGTTGTTGGGCGACGTCACGAACATCACGCCGTTGTTCACGAGCGGCGCCGACTCGTGCGGCCGCGCCTCGCCGGTCGAGAAGACCCACGCCGGCTTCAGCCGCTGCACGTTCGCCGGCGTGATCTGCTCGAGCGGGCTGTAGCCCCAGCCGTCGTACGTGCGGCGGATCATCAGCCAGTTGCCGTCCTCGGGATGGAGCAGACGTTCCTTCGTCACCGTCGGATAGTTCTTCAGCACGGCGGGCATCGGAGCGGCGGGTGCGGCCGCCTGCGGTTGTTGAGCCGATGCGGGTTGGAGCGTCGTCAGCGCCGCCAGCGCAGCGATGGCCGCGGCGGTCCCCATTGCACGAGTCACAGGAAGAATCTTCATGCAGGTGTGCCCCGTTTACGCCCGTTCGGGGCGAAGCATGATACCGCGCGGCGCTTGCGGTGTTCGCCTGCGCAGGGGAGAATAGCCGCCTCGTGGAGGGGGACCACCGCAGCCTTGCCGGAGGTCGCCAGCTCCGCGGCTCGAGGAGGACGAACGTGACTGCGCGCCTTTCCACGTCGACGTTGATCGCGATCGCGGTGATGCTCTGCGCAGTGGGGGCGGCCCGTCCCGGCGCGCAGGGCGAGGCGATTGCCACCGCCAAACGTGCCTCCGGACCGCCGAAGCCGACGCCGCGCGCGGCCGACGGCAAGGTGGATCTCTCGGGCGTGTGGAGCCCCGACGCTCATTTCATCTACGACATCAACGACGCGCTCAAGCCGGGCGAGACGCTGCCGCTGCAGCCGTGGGCGCTCAAGACGACCGTCGAGCGGATGTCGAAGGACGATCCCGAGGCGAACTGCCTGCCCACGGGCGTGCCGCGGCAGGCGCCGTATCCGTGGCGGATCGTGCAGACGCCGGCGTACGTGTTCTTCCTCTTCGAAGGAAACATCCACAGCTACCGGCAGATCTTCATCAACGGCAAGCACCCCGAGGATCCCGATCCGACGTGGTACGGACATTCGACGGGACGCTGGGACGGCGACACGCTGGTCGTGGATACGGTGGGCTTCAACGATCGCTTCTGGTTCGACTTCGCCGGCCACCCGCACACGGAGAAGCTGCACGTCGTCGAGCGCTTCCGCCGCCCCGAGTTCGATCGGCTCGACTACGAAGTGGTCATCGACGATCCCGGCGCCTACACGAAACCGTTCACGCTCGTCGGCCACAGCGCCTATCAGCGCGACACCGAGCTGCTCGAGTACATCTGCAACGAGAACAACCAGGACGTCGACCACATCGTCGGCAAGGATCCGCGGAACAAGTACTCGAAAGAGGCGAAGTAGCGGGTCGGCTGCGGCGCGGACACGGGCCGCCGCGTCAGGACGCGGCGGCGGGGCTCTGCTGCCGCTGCAGCCAGTCGGCGAACGTTGCGATGCCGTCGGCAAACCGCGTACGCGGCTCGTAGCCGAGGAGCGCGCGCGCCTTGTCGATGCGCGCCCATGTCTGCGGCACGTCTCCCGGGCGCTCCGGGACGTATGCGCGTCGCGCCTTCATGCCGAGCGCCTGCTCGAGCGTCGCGATCATCTCCGACAACGTGATGGTACGGTCGTTCCCGAGGTTGATCACCTCGTAGCGCGTCGCGTCGTACGTCAACGCGCGACCGATCCCCTGGACGATGTCGTCGATGTAGGTGTAGTCGCGGCGCGTGGATCCGTTGCCGAACACCTCGATCGGTTCGCCGGCGAGGATGCGGCGGGCGAACTTGTGAATCGCCAGGTCGGGCCGCTGGCGTGGACCGTACACCGTGAACAGCCGCAGCGCGATGAAACGCATGCCGTACAGATGGCTGTAGACGTGTCCGAGCAGCTCGCCGCTGATCTTCGTGCTCGCGTAAGGGCTGATCGGCCGCAGCACGTAGTCGTCTTCGCTCCACGGCACGTTGGGGTTGACGCCGTAGACGCTGCTGGACGAGGCGAAGATGAACCGCTCGATGCCCTGCCGCCGCGCCATCTCCAGCAGGTTCTGCGTCCCGGTGACGTTGACGTCCTGGTAGCCTACCGGGTCGGCAAGGGAGGGCTGCACGCCGGGGCGCGCCGCGAAATGAATGACGACGTCGAACGAGCCGGCAAGCGAGTGAACGGTGCGGCGATCGCGGACGTCGGCGCGCACGAGCGTATAGCGCGGATGCGCGAGATGCGGCTCGACGTTGCGCTCCTTGACCGCGGGATCGTAGAAGGCGTCGAAGTTGTCGAGTCCGGTCACGCGGTATCCGGCCGCCAGCAGCGAATCGACCACGTGGCTGCCGATGAATCCGGCGGCGCCGGTGACCAGGGCGTGCGGACTAGCCACGGCTGCCCTTGAAATACGGGGTGCGCCCTTGATCGTCCGCCACGATCGTCTGTGGCGCTTCGCGCGGCTCGCCGGTCACGCGGCCCGGCAACCGGTTCACCATGGGCATGCGAGGCCACATACCGGGCTAGACTTCACGAAAGGCGTTGGTGAGGGGATAGCGACGGTCGCGGCCGAAGCTCTTGCGAGTGATCTTCACGCCCGGGGGCGCCTGACGCCGCTTGTATTCGGCCGTGTACAGGAGTCGCTGCACCCGTATGACAGTAGCACGATCGAAGCCGCGGTCGACGATCTCCTGCACGCTCTGCTCGTCTTCAATCAGGGCATGCAAAATGGCATCGAGCGTCTCGTACGGCGGCAGCGAGTCCTGGTCCGTCTGATTGGGTCGCAGTTCCGCCGTCGGCGCCTTGGTGATGGACGACTCCGGAATCACGCGTCCCGCCGGTCCGCGGCCGCCCTCGACGACGTTCGCGTTGCGCCAGTGCGAGAGCGCGTAGACCTCGGTCTTGTAAATGTCCTTGAGCACCGAATAACCGCCGCACATGTCGCCGTAGAGGGTCGCGTAGCCGACCGACATCTCCGACTTGTTGCCGGTCGTGACGAGCAGCTCGCCGAACTTGTTCGAGATGCCCATCAGCAGCACGCCGCGCGCGCGCGCCTGCAGGTTCTCCTCGGTGACGTCGCGTTCGCGACCGGCAAAGAGTGATTCGAGGGCGCTTTCGAGAGCGCTGACCGGCGCCTTGATCTCCACGGTATCGAGACGCATGCCCAGCAGCCTGGCGGATTCGGTGGCGTCGTCCAGGCTCTCGCGGCTCGTGAAGCGCGATGGCAGCCGTACGCCGCGCACGTGATCGGGGCCGAGCGCGTCGACGGCGACCGCTGCCGTCAAGGCGGAGTCGATGCCGCCGGACATCCCGAGCACGATGCCCTTGAAGCCGTTCTTGCGCACGTAGTCGCGCAGCCCGAGCACCATCGCCTGGTAGACGGATTCGAGATGCGCCGGCTCCGTCAGATCCGCGCTTCCCTCGCACCAGAAGACGCCGTCGCGGCGCGTCCACGTGCTGATCGTCAGCGATTCGCGCCAGAACGGCAGCAGGACGGCCAGCGACCCGTCGGCGTTCACGACGAACGACCCGCCGTCGAACACGAGCTCGTCCTGTCCGCCCACCTGGTTGATGTAGGCGAGCGGCACGCGGGTTTCGGCGGCGCGATCGCGCGCGAGCTCGATCCGCCTGGCGAACTTGTCCACCTCGAACGGCGATCCGTTGGGGACGAGCAGCAGTTCGGCGCCGCCGCGCGCGAGATGATCGGTCACGCGCGGAAACCAGATGTCCTCGCAGATCGGCAGCCCGATGCGCGCGCCGCGGAACGAGACCGGCGTTCCGAGCGGCCCCGGCGCGAATACACGCTTCTCGTCGAAGACGCCGTAGTTGGGAAGTTCGTGCTTGAAACGCAGTTCGGCCTTGCCGTCGGCGACGAAGGCGACCGTGTTGTGCAGGCACCCGTGCGAGATCCACGGCAGCGTGACGACGACTGCCGGGCCGCCGGCGGCACTGTCCTGCTGGAGCTGCGAGAGTGCCGACGCCGCGGCGTCGACGAGCGCCGGCCGCAGCACGAGATCTTCTGGTGGATAGCCGACGAGGACCAGTTCCGGAAACGCGACGACGTCGGCACTGCGCGCGGCCGCCTCGTCACGCAGACGACGAACGAGAGCCAGGTTGCCCGCCACGTCGCCGACGGTCGGATTGACCTGCGCCAGCGCGATCGACAGCTGCATCGAGATGGCTACATTGTAAGTCGAGGTGCGAGTGTACCGAGTAGTGTCGAGAGCCGCGGGGCGGAGGGTCGTCGAAGGGCGGGGGCTCTGTCACCCGATCGGCGGTCGCAGCTTGCTCACCTCTGTTTCAGGCGAGTGGCGTTCGTACACGTCGCCGCGCACGTCGATTCGATAGTCACCGACGGCATCGTCGACTTCGTTGCCGAACACGTCCTCACGCGGCTGCTCGACGTCGGTGCTGCGATCGATGTCGATGGGCGTTTCCGATACCGATGTGGTGTCCCACTGCTGGTAATGCACGGGAGCGGTCTGGCCGGCGGCGATGGCGCTCGGACTCCACATACCGCGCACGGCAAGGACACAGGCTAGCGAAACCAGTGTAACGATGACACGAAACAGGCCCACCGTGGCTCGATCCCCCGGCCTCGTTTCGAAGCAACGCCAGTGCCACGGCCCGCCGGCCGTGGCACGGCCGTTGCGAAAGGAAGCGCCGGGAAAGCCAAGGGTGTCCGTAATCCGACCTCATCGTCATCTGTTCGTCGCGGGTATGGTCGCGCTGTCGCTTCTCATCTGGAGCACGGTGGCGGCCAGTGTCTGGTTCGTCCACGACGTCGTGACGGATCTGCCCGACGACAAGGCGCTGCGAGACGTCGGTGCCATGGCGCAGGCGACGACGCTGTTCGACATTCACGATCAGCCCGTCTTCACGATCTATCGCGAGCAGCGCATCGAAGTGCCGCTGGCGCGCGTGTCGCCCAATCTCATTCACGCGGTTCTCGCCGTCGAAGATCAGCGCTTCTACGAGCACGGCGGCGTCGACATCGTGCGCGTCGTCGCGGCGGCGATGACGAATCTGCGCGCCGGCCGTGCCGCGCAGGGGGCGAGCACGCTCACGCAGCAGCTCGCGCGCCAGAGCTTCCTCACGCCCGACAAGACGCTGCGCCGCAAGTTGAAGGAAGTCGTGATGGCCGCGCGCCTGGAGGAGCAGTTCACCAAGCAGGACATCCTCCAGCTCTATTTGAACAAGGTGTATTTCGGGGACGGACTGTACGGAGTCGAGGCAGCGTCGCTCGGCTACTTCGGCAAGCACGCGCAGGACCTCAGCGTGCCGGAGGCGGCGCTGCTCGCCGGCCTCGTGAAGTCGCCGTCGACCTACGCGCCGACCGTGAGCCGCGAGCGTGCCCTGGCGCGCCGCAACCTGGTGCTGCAGATGATGCGCGACGCGGGCGATCTCTCGCGCGCCGACTATCAGACGGCTGCCAAGGCGCCGCTGCGTCTCAACGATGTACTGCGGCGGGAAGAAAGCTTCGGATCGTACTTCAAGGAGGAGGTCCGCAAGCAGCTGGTTCAGAAGTTCGGGTCGGATCGCGTCTATCAGGGCGGGCTCAAGGTCTATACGACGATCGATCCCGACATGCAGATGGCGGCGGAAGCCGAGGTGCTGAAGTCACTCGCCGAGATCGAGAAACGTCAATCGAAGAAGGCGAAGGCCGCGGCCGGCACCGATCCGCTGCAGGCGGCGCTCGTGGCGCTCGATCCGCAGACCGGCGAAGTGCGCGCGATGGTCGGCGGCCGCGATTTCGATCAGAGTCATTTCAATCGCGCGATGCAGGCGAAGCGGCAGCCCGGCTCGGCCTTCAAGCCGTTCGTGTACGCGGCTGCGCTCGAACGCGGCTACTCGCCGGCCACGCTGATCAGTAATCTCAACGATCCAATCATGACGCTGCAGGGAGCGTGGGTGCCCGAGGACGAGCACTCCGCGAGCTCCTCGATGACGATGCGGCAGGCGCTGAAGACGTCGAGCAACCGTGCCGCCGTGAAGATGCTGCAGGATGTCGGCATCCCCGCCACCGTCCGCTATGCGCAGCGGCTGGGCGTCGGGTCGGTGCCGAACGTGCCGTCGCTGGCACTGGGGTCGGGAGAGGTGACGCTGCTCTCGATGACGGCGGCGTACGCGGCATTCGCCAACGACGGCATGGTTCCGACGCCGACGCTGATCCGGCGCGTCGAGACGACCAACGGCGAGCTGTTGTTCAGCGGCGATTCGGCGCCGCAGCGCGCGATCAGCGAGCAGACGGCGTTTCTGATGAGCACGATGCTCGCCGACGTCATCAACGCCGGCACCGCCTGGCCGGCGCGGCGCGTCGGGTTCACGCTGCCGGCGGCCGGCAAGACGGGAACGACGAACGACTATCACGACGCCTGGTTCGTCGGTTACACACCGCACCTCGTGTCGGGTGTGTGGGTCGGGTACGACATGCCGCGGACCATCACCAGCAACGGCTACGCGGCGGAGCTCGCCGTCCCGTTGTGGGGCCGCTTCATGATCGCGGCGACGCGCGGAGACGAGCCGGAGTGGTTCAGACCGCCGACGAACATCACGTCGGCGACGATCTGCCGGATCAGCGGCAAGCTCGCCGCCGACGGCTGCCGCGCCGTGCCCACCGAGGACGAGAGCGGCAACGTCGAGATCAAGTCGATGGTGTACACGGAGTACTTCGTGCGCGGGACGGAGCCGACCGACTACTGTCCGCTGCACAGCGTGTACAGCCCGACGGCGCCGGTCACGCTGACGGCGGCCGGCACACCCGTCACGCCGCCGTCCAACGGCGTCGTGCCGCCGCCTCCTCCGGCACCACCCGCGCCCGTCGCCACCGGCGGCACGCAACCGGTTCCCACCGAGCGCGCCGAAACCGCGGCGCAGGAGCAGCAGAAGAAGCGCGGATTCTGGTCGCGCATCTTCGGACGCGGCGACGACAAGGGCGAGAAGAAAGAAGAGACGACGATTCCGCCGCCTCCTGCGAGCGCCCGATAGCCGATGCCTTCCGCGGAGGCTGATCGCCTCCGCTCCACGCTTCTCTTCCCGCGCCGCGAGATTCGTCTGCTCCGCGGCAACCTTCCCGCGCAGTCGTGTGCATCGCGTCCCGGTCGTGCGGATCACCGGAAAACCGCTTGATTCACGCCTGAATTCGCGAGAAAGTGTGGCGTTCCCGACAACGAACGCGAGCCATTTGCGCGGAGCGTGTGCCTATGCGTGTGCTCCGGCGCGGACCCTCAGCTATGAATCGACGATTGACGGGCGTGATGCGCGAGGCGGCGTCGTACCTCGCAGCGGTCGTGATGTTCGTGCTCGCGTTCGCGCAGGCGACGCCGGCCCGCGCGCAGACGACCGCGCTGTTCATGGACAGCCAGCCGGGCGACTGGGTCGGTGCGGGAAAGCAGTGGAGCTACACGAGTGCCGACGCCACGTTCCAGATCATCCAGAACTCGTGGGACACGGCGGTGAGCGTGTCGGTTCACTCTGCCAACACGTTCTGGAGTGCGGAGTTCATGGCCGCCAATGGCGCGAAGCTCGCCGCCGGCACCTACGGCATGGCCACGCGGTATCCCTTCACGCACTTCAATGCCTTCGATATCAGCGGCGATGGTCGCGGGTGCAACGAGGAAACGGGTCGGTTCGTCGTGCGCGAGATTGTCTACGCTTCCAACGGCACCGTATCGAAGCTCGCGATAGATTTCGAGCAGCATTGCGACGAAGGCAATCCGGGGCTGTTCGGGGCGATTCGCTACGACTCCACCGTCTCGAGCCTGGTTCCGTTCGACGGACAGTATCCGCTTTACCGGCTTCATACCGATCTGCCGGCACATGGCAGCGTGACCGGTTCGACGATTCAGTGCGGCTCCCTCGGATCGAGCTGCGGCGTAACGCTCGCGACGCCGGCCACGGTCATGCTCAGCGCGACGGCGGATCCCGGATATTTCTTTGCCGGTTGGACGGGCGCGTGCCATGGCGGCCGCACGATCTCCGTCAAGGTCCACATGCAGAAGGACTGTGGGGCGCTGTTCCGGCCGATCCAGTCTGCGCAGCCGACCAGGCTGTTCCTGGCGAACAGCCAGCCCGGTGATTGGATCCTGCGCGGGGGACGAGAGCTCGACAATGCTGCAAACAGCGTCTGGCAGGTGTCCAGCCTGTCGAACGGAAACGGCCTGCGCATCAATATCGACGGCATCGGCGATACAGGCGAACTGTCGTGGACGATGTTCATCAACGCGCCGTACGGTGCGCGTCTTGCGCCCGGTGTGTATGCAGCCGCGGACCGGTTCGGTTCGGCGACCACAGCCGGACTCGACGTGTCCGCGGACTTTCGCGGGTGCAACACGACACGTGGCAGCTTCATCGTCCACGAACTGACCATCGTCTCCGGCGTCGTGTTGAAGCTGGCCATCGATTTCGAACAGCACTGCGAGGGCGTCACGATTCCGCCGCAGCCGCTGCGCGGATCCATCCGCTTCAATTCAGCGGTCGATCCGCAACCGACGCTGGCGATCACGACCACGGGCAGTGGCGCGAAGTTGTCGCTGTCGCCGCCCGAGAGCGTCTGCGTCGGCAGGTGCATGGAGACATACGCCGAAGGCACGATCGTCCGCCTCACCGCGCAGCCGTCGCCGGGGTGGTCCCTCGCCTCGTGGAGCGGCGATCCCGACTGCGCCGACGGCGTCGTCAGCGTCGACGCACCGATCGCGTGTCAGGCGGCGTTCCTGCCGGCGGCGATCAGCGCCGATAGCGTCACGCCAGCCAGCGGGTCGGGCACGACCCAGACGTTCACCTTTCAGTTCTCGCATACCGGCGCCACCGATATCGCAACGCCGTGGATCTGGTTCGCCGAATCGCTCACCGGATCGCCGGCGCACTCGTGCATGTTGCGCTACGAGCGGGCGACGAACACGCTGTATCTCCTCGCCGATTCGGCGTCGGCCTGGCAGCCGGGACTCCTCGGCGCTGCGGGGACGCTGCAGAACAGTCAGTGCGCGATCGATCTGAGCGTGAGCTCGACAACCGTCACCGCCGGCACACTGGCGTTGACGCTGCCGATCACGTTCAAGCCCGATTTCGCGGGGATCAAGAACGTGTATCTCTTCGCCGCCGGCACGGGCGGCACTGCCACCGGCTGGTTGGATCGCGGCGACTGGACGGTGCCGGCGACGCCTCCACCCACGGTGACGGCGGACTCGGTGACGCCGGCCACCGGCACCGGATCGACGCAGACATTTGCCATTCAGTTCTCCGACACCGCGGGCGGCGCCGACATCGGAACCGCCTGGGCCTGGTTCAACGCCTCGCAGGCATCGGCGGCGAGCTCGTGCCTGGTCTTCTACGACCGCGCTGTCGTGTACCTGTTGAACGATGCGGGAACGGCGTGGCAGAGCAACCCACCCGGAAGCAGCAGCGTGCTTCAGAACAGCCAGTGCGCGGTCTCGCTGGCCGGCAGCAGCGCGACGACAAGCGGCGCCAGCCTGACGCTGACGCTGGCGATGACCTTCAAGCCGGCGTTCGCCGGCGCCAAGAACGTCTATGCGTATGCGACGGGCGGCCGCGGCGCCGCCACCGGATGGCAGGACCGCGGTGACTGGATCGTGCCGGCGCCGGCGGCGCCCATGATCACCGCCGACGCTGTCACACCCGCCAGCGGCACCGGAGCGGCGCGGACCTTTGCGGCGCAGTACACGCACTCGATCGCGGTCGCCGATATTCGAACGACGTGGATATGGTTCTCGCCGTCGCTGTCCTCGTCGTCGGCGTACTCGTGCATGCTGTATTACGACCGCTCGCTCGCCAGGCTCAACCTGCTGAACGACGACGGCTCGGCGTGGACGTCCGGCGCGCTCGGCGTTGCCTCGACGTTGGGAAACAGCCAGTGCAACGTATCGCTGGCGACCAGTACGTCCGGCGCGTCTGGCAACACCTTCACGCTGACGCTGGCGATGGCGTTTGCGCCGACATTCGCGGGCAGCAAGAACGTCTATCTGTTTGCCGCGGCGTCGGGCGGGATCAACAGCGGATGGCAGGACAGGGGCGATTGGGAGGTGCCCTCGACCGGCGCTCTCGTCACCGCCGACGCCGTCACTCCCAACGCGGGTTCCGGAACAGCGCAGACGTTCGCGGCGCAGTTCGGCGATCACCTCGGGGCCAACGACCTGCGCACGACATGGGTGTGGTTCGCCGCGAGCGCCACGGCGACGGCGGCGCAGTCGTGTCTGATCTTCTACGACCGCGCGGCCGGCTCGATCAGTGTGTTGAACGACGCGGGAACGGCGTGGCAGACGGCCGCGCTCGGACAGCCGCTGACGCTGCAGAACGGTCAATGCGCGTTGGATGCCGGCGCCAGCTCCGTCGACCTGAGCGGCAACACGCTCACGCTGCACGCGGCGATGACGTTCCGCGGCGCGTATGCCGGCACCACGCAGGGGATCCATCTGTTCGCCGCTGGCAACGGCGGTACGAGCGGATGGCAGCAGCGCGGCACGTACACGATTCCCTGACGCCTCAGCGTCGCGGCCGCTCGCTGAAGTAGCGTCGCAGCCTCTCCTGCGCGAGCTCGAGATCCGCCGGCGTTGCGGCGCCGTACGACAGGCGGAGGTATCCCTCGCCGCTGCGGCCGAAGGCGGCGCCGGGGATGGCGACGACGTGAGCGCGTTCGAGCAGATCGAGCGCCAGGGCCGCCGAATCCTCGCAGCCGTCGACGCGCGCGAATGCGAAGAGCGCCCCCGGCGTCGGCGTCCACTGCAGCGGACCGATGCTGTCGATCGCGTCTTTGAGCGCGCGCCGGCGCCGCACGAATTCTTCGCGGAACGAGAGCGGATACTCCCAGCTGTCGCGCACGGCGGCCTCGGCGGCCATCTGCGAGATCACCGGCGCGCAGATGATCATCGCGTCCTGAATCTTCACCGCCTGCTCGCACACCGCGCGATCGGCGACGACATAGCCGACCCGCCATCCCATCATGCCGAACGATTTCGAGCAGGTGCCGATGACGATGACGTTGTCGCGCCAGCCCTCGAGCGACCCCGCGCTCCAGTGGTCCCCTTCGAACACGAAGTGCATGTAGGTCTCGTCGCTGAAGAAGACGATCCCGCGCGCGGCCAGCTCGCCGACGATGCGGCGGCCGGCAGCGGCGTCGAGCGTGGCGCCGGTGGGATTGCTGGGCGTGCACACGACGACCGCCTTCGTCCGCGACGACAGATGCGGCGCGATGTCGCTCCACGCGATCGAAAACGTCCGGCGATCGGCGACCGGCGCTTCGACGGGGATGGCGCCGAAGGCGCGAACGATCATCTCGTGATTGGTGAAGAACGGCGCCGGCAGGATGACTTCGTCGCCGGGGCTCACGAGCGTCATCAGCATCAGCGTGAACGCGTGATTGGCGCCGGCGGTGATCAGGAGGTCGGCGGCGCTGCAGTCGATGCCGTGGGCTGACGAGAGACGGAGCGCGAGCTCACGCCGCAGCGAGGGCAGGCCGGGATCGGTGGCGTAGATATTGACGTCGGGCCGATCCAGCGCCGCGCGCGCAGCGGCGAGCGCCGGGCCGGGCGGCGCGAAGAAGGGCAGCGCCTGCCCCATCGAGACGACGTGATGCCCGTGCGCGCGCAGCTCCGCAGCGCGGGTGTTCAGCGGATCGAACGGCGGAAGATCGATATCGAGAATTCGTTGTGGAATTCGCGGCCCCATCATCGGCCATGGTACTCGGCATGGCCGCCACGAAGGTCCCGCTGCGGCTCACGCGCGCGCGGTCGCCAGGCGCGCGGCGAGCAGCGTGGCTTCGATCATGCTCGTCGGATCGGCGATGTTGCGTCCGGCGATATCGAATGCCGTGCCGTGATCGACCGAGGTGCGGATGATCGGGAGGCCGAGCGTCACGTTGACGGCGTGCCCGAACGCAAGCAGCTTCACCGGAATCAGTCCCTGGTCGTGATAGCAGGCGATGACGGCGTCGAACTCGCCGCGCGACGCACGCACGAAAATCGTGTCGCCGGGAAATGGACCCGCGACCTGCACGCCGCGCGCGCGCGCGGCCGTGACGGCGGGCGTCAGCACGCGCTGTTCCTCGCTGCCGAGCACGCCCTCCTCGCCCGCGTGCGGATTCAGGCCGGCGACCGCCAGGCGCGGTGACGGCACTCCGAACCGCGGCAGCTCGCGCGCCGTGAGGTCGATGATCTCGTCGAGCAGCGCGGCGGTCAGCGCCGCCGGCACTTCGGCCAGCGGAATGTGAACGGTGGCGAGCACGACCTTCAACGGCTGCGACCAGAACATCATGGCCGCGCGCGGCGCGCCGGTGAGGTGCGCCAGCAGATCGGTGTGCCCTTTCCATGGCAGGCCGGCGCGCGCAAACGCCAGCTTGCTCACCGGCGCCGTGGCGATGGCGTCGACGACGCCGGCCTGCGCGTCGGCAACGGCGGCGCACAGCGCGTCGTAGGCAGCGCGTCCCGCCTCGGGCGATACCGTTCCCATCGCGAAGCCGCTGGCGGCCGACGGTCCGTACACGATGGGCTCGCACACGGCGAGGACACGCGCATCGGTGGCGGCCTTCCGCGCGATCTCCGGGCCGATGCCGGCAGGATCGCCCGATGTGATCGCGATGCGCGGCTTCACGGGATCACAACTGCAGCACGACCCAGTCGGCCACCACCTTGGGGCTGGCATTTCTCTCGAGTGCGGCGAGCGCCTGGTCGACGGCATGGTAGGCGCGCAGGCTGCGGTCGCCGTCGAACGCCGCCTGCAGACGTTCGAGCTGGGCGCGGAGATCGACGTTGGCGATTGCCTGCGAGTGAGCGTCGGCCGCGATCAGGCCGAGATCGCGGAGCAGCGATGCCGCCGCGCGCAGGCAGGCCGCCAGCTGCTCGCGTTCGGCGGCAAAGGTCGGCCGCTTCGACACGAGATCTCGCGCGGCATCGAGCCGGCGCGCAGGGTCGGCCACGCGCGCCGCCTGTTCGAGGAGCCGCTGCGCCGCGTCGCGCGCATCGGTCAGGTCCGCCGACCGCGCCGACAGCGCGCCGCCGAGGCTGCCGTCGGCGTCGGCGGCCACCGCGCGCGCTTCCGCTTCGGCGTAGCCGTGGTCGCGCATGAGCGCCGCGGCAATCTCCGCCGGCGACAGCGCTCCGAAGCGCAGACGCGGGCAGCGGGACCGGATCGTGGGCAGCAGCGAATCCGGCAGCGAGGAGACGAGGAGGAAGATCGACGCCGATGGCGGCTCTTCGAGCGTCTTGAGCAGCGCGTTCTGCGCCGCCGGCACGAGCGCATCGGCTTCGTCGATGATCACGACGCGCCGCCGCGCCTCGAACGGCCGGTAGTTGGCCTTCTTGATCACCTCGCGCACTTCTTCGATCCTGATCGTGCCGGTGTCACCCGGCTCGAGCACGATGACGTCCGGATGCACGGCGCGTGAGATGCGCCGGCACGACGCGCACACGCCGCAGGCATCGCGTTCCAGCTCCGGCGCGGCGACCGGCTGCAGGCAATTCACCGCCGCGGCAGCGGCCACCGCCACTCGCCGTTTGCCGACCCCGGCCGGGCCGGCGAGCAGCAGCGCCGGCGGCAGCGTGTCGCGGGCGATCGCTCGCGAGAGCAGCGATACGAGACGGCGATGCCCGACGATGCGCGAAAACGGCACGACTCGTAGCTTATCGCAGGGCGTGGGCGTCGCCTTGCGGCGGGTCAGGGGGTCTGGTACAGTCGCTGACGTTCGTCCTCGCACAGCGCATTCATGGCCCGCGGCAGCCTCGTTCGGATTCTTGCGATCTTCGTCGGCGCGTTTCTCGCAATCACAGCGGCGGCGGCCGCCCTGTTGTCGTTGACGCTGTCGACCGCCCCGGTGCCGCTGCACGTTCGCTGGAAGCCGGGGGTCGGCGACGCCGAACGCGGCGAGTTGGAGCGCCGCTTCCACCTCACGCAAGGGGAAGCGACGGAAGGCACGACGCGCGCGTATCTGCTCACCGATACGTCGACCGACAATATCCGTGCGCTGGTGCAGCACCCTCGAGTCGACGACACCGCGAACATCAACCGGATTCGCTTTCGTCCGGCGTTTGCGTACGATCGCACGCGGCGTCTCATCTTCTTTTCGCTGCTCGCCGGCGGCGTCGGTGCGATTGCCGTCGTGGTGAAGACGTCGGGCCTGGCGGCGCGTACCTGACAGGGTCGCGGCGCCGAAGTACGAACAACTGCCGAGGAAACCAGGGTGGCACAGGACCGCGCGGCGCACATCAAGCAGCACCTGCCGGCACCGGTCGTCTCGCTGGCGCGGCCGATCGTGCGCGGCGCCGTGTACGGCCTGCATCGGACGCGGCAAACCGTGCGAGCCGGCCGGCGGGCGGTGCAGCTCTGGAAGAAAGAGCTCTTCCTGCGCTACCGCCTGACGCCGTGGGGAGCGCGCATGTTCGCGATGCTGGGGCAGGCGCGTGCGCCGCGCGACGCCTGGCGGCGCCGCGCGATGGCGCGCAGCGTGGCCGCCAACGACACCGCGGTGCGCATGGCGCAGTCGAAGGGCTACGTCCTGCTCGACCCGGCGCAGTTGACCGGCCTCGATCAGGTGCTGCAGACGTGTCGCGGCCTGTTCGACGCGAAGGTGGCGGCGCTCGAGCCGGTCAACGGGCGCGACGTCGAGCGCAAGCGCGGCTTCCTGCGCAACATCCTCACGAATGACGATCTCAAGGCGCATCCCGAGCTCGTCTCGTTTGCGCTGTCCGATCAGCTGCTCGGCGCCGTGAGCGCTTATCTCGGCACCATTCCGCACCTCAATCGCGTCGATCTCCTGTATTCGGTCCCGCGTGCCGGCGACACGCTCGAGGCGAGCCAGCTGTTCCATCTCGATCCCGAGGGTCTGACGCAGGCCAAGGTGTTCATCAACATCTTCGACGTCGGCGATGCCGAAGGTCCGTTCACGTTCATTCCCGCCGACGAAAGCCAGCGTCTGGTCCAGGAGATCAGCGCGCGGCGCACGAGAGCGGGCGTTCCGGTCGTCGGCCGCTACGGCGACGACGAGATCGCCGAGCTCGGGGGCGCTCCCGCGATCGTGTCGGTCCGCGGCGCCGCCGGCAGCGGTGTGCTCGTGGACACGTGCCGGTGCCTGCACTGCGGCAGCCGCGTGCGTCCGGGGTCGTTCCGCCTGTGTCTGTACATTCAGTATTGCACGTCGCGCGAGCAGGGGAACGTCTTCGACGTGCGCAGCTTCGCCAACGATCCCGTGCGCTTCAAGGCGGTGGAGCAGAGCCGGCACTCGGTGGGCGCCAGGATCGCCGCCCCGCATCAGATGCAGTAGAAAAATCAGACCGGGTCTGAATTTTTCGTGATTCGTAAAATTCAGACCCGGTCTGATTTTTCATCCATCATAAGACGTGGCCCACAAGGCTGACATCGATCAGGACCGGCGGCTCATCGCCGAAAACCGCAAGGCGCGCCACGACTACGAAGTCCTCGAGACGTGGGAGGCGGGCGTGGTCCTGCTCGGCACCGAGGTGAAGGCGATTCGCGAGGGACGCATCAACCTGCGCGACAGCTGGGCGCGCGTCGAGAACGGCGAAGTGTGGCTGCTCAACGTCCACATCAGCGCCTACAGCCATCGCGGCTACGCCGACCACACCGAGACCCGTCAGCGCAAGCTGCTGCTGAATCGTCACGAGATTCGCAAGATGGTCGGCCGCACCACCGAGAAAGGGCTCACGCTGGTGCCGCTCGAGATGTACTTCAAGAAAGGCCGCGTCAAGGTACTGCTCGCCCTCGCGCGCGGCAAGCAGGCGCACGACAAGCGCGAAACGATCCGGCGGCGCGAGGTCGACCGCGAAACGCGCGCCGCCGTGAAGGCGCGCCGCTGATTTAGTCGCGCTTTCGCGCGACGGCGAAGATCGACACCCCGAACGGCAGATCCATCACGCGCGCCAGCCGTTTCTCCAGGCGCATCACCGCCAGCAGCATCGCATTGAGCGGCTCGGGCGTCGGCCGCACGTCCGAGGCCGCATAGTCCGGCCGGGCCGTCCGCTGCAGCCAGCGGAGCAGCACGATCGGGGGAAACAGGAGCGTGACCAGGTAGGTGACTCGCAGCGGCTCGAATCCCGCCTGCGTCAGGGCGGCCGTCAGCGTCGACGTTGTGAAGCGCTGCCGGACATCCACGGCGCGGTCGTGCGCCCCGGCGGCGATCGGCATCGCCGGCTCCCGTATCGCCAGCAGCCCGCCCGGCGCCAGCGCGCGCGCCATGCCCGACAGGATGGGCACGACCTCGGCGGGATCGGCCTGCACGACGACGTCGAAGATGGTGATGAGATCGAGGCTGGCGTCGGGCACGTTCAACTGCGACATGCTGCCGACGCTGCAGTTCAGCCCCTTGTGGCGGCAGTAGTCGACGCACAGCGGATCGACATCGATCCCGCGCGCGTCGCCGAGCTCGCGCAGCTGCAGCAGATTGCCGCCGGTGCCGCATCCGACGTCGAGAATGCGCGGCGGCCGGCGGCCGGACAGGTGCCGGCGCAGGATGTCGAAGCAGGTCTCGCGCGTGCCGCGGTACCACCAGTGCGACAGCTCGACGGCTGCCATTTTGTGGATCTCGTCTTCGGTCACGCCGCCTCTCCGAGGGTCGCCAGGATGTCGTGCAGTGCCGCGCACACCTGATCCTGGGCGGACTCGGTCAGCGTCGGATACATGGGCAGGGAAAAGATCTGGCGCGCCGTTCGTTCCGTGACCGGCAGCGTCCCTTCGGCGTATCCGAGCGACGCGTAGCCGCGCATCACGTGGATCGGCCACGGATAGCTGACGTTCACGAAAATCTCGCGCGCCGCCAGCTCGCGCAGGATGGCGTCGCGGGCGGGATGACGGACGACATACAGATAGTAGACGTGGTCGCTGCCCGACGCGGCCCGCGGCAGCACCAGCCCGCAGTCGCGCAACTGTTCGTCGTACCGCCGCGCGATCGCGCGGCGGCGCGCCAGGTAGGAATCGATGCGCCGCAGCTTCCGGCGCAGGATCTCCGCGTGCAGCTCGTCGAGTCGCGAGTTGTAGCCGTGCTCTTCGGAATAGTAGGCGGCCTCCGTGCCGTACATGCGCAGGCGGCGCAGCCGCGACGCCAGCGCAGCGTCGCCGGTCACGATCATCCCGCCGTCGCCATAGGCGCCGAGCACCTTCGTCGGATAGAACGAGAACGCCGCCAGCGTCGACATCGAGCCCGCCGGTCGTCCGTGATAGCGCGCGCCGGTACTCTGCGCGCAATCCTCGAGCAGCGCGATGCCGCGTGACCCGGCGATCGCCTGCAGCGCGTCCATGTCCACGCACTGGCCGAAGAGGTGCACCGGGATGATGCACCGCGTGCGCGGCGTGATGGCTGCCGCCACCTGCGACACGTCCATGAGATACGTGTCGGCATCGATGTCGACGAACCGCGGCAGGCCGCCGGCGGACACGATCGCTGCGACCGTCGGGATCGCCGTGTTGGACGTCGTGATCACTTCGTCGCCGGCCTCGATGTCCAGGGCGCGCAGGGCAAGGATGAGCGCGTCGGTGCCGCTGTTGACGCCGACGCCGTGTTCGACGCCGCAGTAGGCGGCGAACTCGCGCTCGAACGCGCGCACGCTGTCGCCGAGGATCAATCGCCCCGATCGCAGCACGGTCTCGACGGCGTCGAGGATGTCCGCGCGCTCGGCCTCGTATTCCGCCCGGTAATCCCAGACCTGGATCGGCATGCCTCAACGAGCTCCGGCGGCCTGTCGCAGGCGCTCGACGAGCGCCGCGTCGTCGAGCAGCGCCGCCGCGAACGGCTCGAAGTCGGCGTGGGCGATGGCGGCGGCAAACGCCTGCAGGAATCGCGCAAAGCTGTCGCCCGCCTCCACGGTCACGACACGTTCGCCCTCGTCTTCCCGTACCCGCAGGGTTCCGGCGAGATCGGGTGGCGTCGTGAAGATCCGCTCGACGTCGATCGCGCGCGCCCCCGTCAGCACCGTCAATCGATTCTGGTAGACGGTCGTGAAGCCGAAATGACCAACGAGCGCTCCGCCATCCTCATGGCCGAGCAGGACGCTGAACGATGTATCGACGGCGGGTGTCCCCGCCGTGCTCAGGATCGCGCAGGCCACGACAGCCGGTGCCGCGCCGAATACGAGACGGTTGGTGGCCGCGACATACGGTCCGAGATCGTACAGGCTCCCGCCGCCGCACTCCAGGCGATACCGGAAATTGCCCGCAGGCAGCGGCGGAATCGACAACGTCGCCGTCACACGGGCGGCGCCCGACCCCTCCTCGCGGAGAAGCGATGAGAGCGCCTCGGCCTGCGGATGGAACGCGAATACCGTCGCCTCCGCAATACAGCGGCGACGCCGGCGCGCCAGCGTCACCGCACGGCGCGCCGACTGCAGATCGAGCAGCGCCGGCTTGTCGACCGCAACGTGCAGCTCCTGCTCCAGCGCGCTCGTGATCCACCGTTCGTGGGCCGCGTTGACGCCCGACACGTAGACCATGTCCGCACCGCTCGTCGCGAGCGCGCGCTCGTAATCGTCGAACCACCGGACACCTGGCGGCGAGTCGGGATCGTTCGTGGTTGGGCGATGACTGCGCGACGCGATGCTCACCCGATCGATGGCCGCGACGGTTCGCGCCGCGGGCAGCACACGCCGCTGCACGATGCTCGAGTAGCCCAGGATGAGAAGATGCACGCGTCAGGGCGCCTGAACGTCCAGGCAGGCCAGCACGCTGCGCGCCTCGATGTTCAGGTAGTGGCCGTACTGGATCAACGTGTTGAGCTGACCGAGGGTCACCCAGGTGTATTGCGGTGGCACCGGCCGGTCGTCGCTCTCGTCGATCTCGATGACGATGTTCTCGGTGACGTAGCGGTAGAAGCGGCCGCCCTCCTCCGACTGCGTCGACCGGTGATGCGTCGTGGCGGCGCCGCTCACGACGTCGTCGAGCATGAAGGGGCGCTGCGCCTCGTCGAGCGGCGTGCCCGGAAGGTATTGCACGGTTGGTCCGAGCTCGATGAGATTCCACACGCCCGGTTCCATCCGGGCCTGCACGAGGAAGTGCAGCAGGCCGTCGATCCGCTTGGTGACGAATGCCGAGATGCCGGCGGCGCACGGCTCGACCATCGGCTGCGTCCACCGCGGCACTTCTCTCGCGTCGGAGGCGACGGAGACGCCGATCACCTTGAAGTACCTGCCGTCGGCGCGCCGCAGCTCGCGATCGTCGCGCGTCCAGCCGGTGATGCTCGCGAGCGCGCACGGCTGGCAATCGATCTCGGCCGCCGAGCGGATCTCGGTAATCCAGCTGAGAATCGCGTCCATCGTCTGGCAGCCGTGATTGGGTGCGAGCGTCGACGTGAGCAGCGCATCCGCGAACGTGGCGGTGCCGCGACGCGGCAGGCAGCCGTTCGCCTCCGCTTCCGCCGCACTCGCCACCAGCGGAATGGCCGCGATCACGGTTCGCGTGTCCATGTTGACCGTGTGCGGTTCGCGCAGCAGCTGCTTGATCTGACCGAGCGTGAGCCAGTGAAAGTCGTCGTGCACCGGCACGTCGGCGGCCGTTTCGACGATGACGTTGCGATTGCGCTTGCGGATGAAGAACAGCCCCTGCTCCGATTGCAGCTGATCGACCAGGATGCGATGGCCGGCGCGGCGCGAGAAGAACTCGAGGTAACGCGGGCGCGCGCCGCCATGCACGCGCGTGTAGTTGCTGCGCGTCGCCTGCACGGTGGGCGACAGCTGCAGCAGGTTGACGTTGCCCGGCTCCATCTTCGCCTGCAGCAGGAAGTGCAGGACGCCATCGAACCGCCTGGCGAGAATTCCGAGGACGCCGACTTCGGGCTGGTTGATGATCGGCTGCTCGAACTCGAGCGGGAGCGGGAAGTCGGAGCGCGCGCGGATGCCCTGCACGCGGAAGAAGTGTCCCGAGTCGTGCACCAGATCGCCCGACTGCGGCTCGTCGTGCCAGCCGCGCAAATCCGCGAGCGGAACCCGATGCACGTCGCAGCGCTGATCGCGGCGCCGCTCCAGCAGCCACTGGCGCGCGCCGTCGGTGGTGGAGAACTGCCCTTCCTTCGAGCGGGCCGAGAGCAGGAATCCGCGCTCGTCGAATGTCGCCGGCGACTGCAGCCGCGTCATGCCGTCAGCGAAGGCTCCTCGACCAGCCGCCGATAGTCGTCCCAGCTCCGGATCACGTGGCGCGGATTGTACGGAGTGCTGCACAGCACGAGCGCCACGGCCGTCGGAGCGAACTCGTACAGCCGCACCCAGATCATGCGCGGCATGTACAGGCCGCGATTCGGATTGTCCAGCCGAAACGTTTCCGTGCGCGTCCCGTCGGAGACGTCGATCGAGACCGTCCCGGCGACGGCGATGACGCACTGATCGGTGTGGCGATGCGCGTGCCCTCCGCGCTCGTGACCCGACGGCACCCGGTGCATGTAGAAGATGCGCTGGATTGCGAACGGCAGCTCCGAGTTCTCGAGTGCCGTCAGCGTGCCCCGGTCGTCGTCGATATGCGTGATGTCGAGCCAGCGCACGTCTGCGAGGGTCATGGATTGGGTTGGACTGCGGCAGCCACGCCGTATGTTAGCACCCGCTCATCGAGCGCCACTTACTACAGGCATGAGGCGCGGTCAATTCGCCGTGGCCAGCGGGTTTTCCCTATACTTCACGGGAGCTCTCGTGGGAATCCCTGCCATCTCCGTCATCGTGCCGGCGCTCAACGAGGAGTCGTGCATCGGGGAGTTCCTGACCCGCGTCGCGCACTGTCTCGATTCGGCCTGCATGACCTGGGAGATCATCGTCGTCGACGACGGCAGCTCGGACCGGACGGCGCGGATCGTCGACGATCGCGAGAAGCACGATGCGCGAGTTCGCCTGCTCCGGCAGCCTCACGGCGGGAAAGGATCGGCGATCCGGCGAGGCATGCTGTCGGCGCGCGGGGGCTGGCGGCTGATGGCCGATGCCGACCTCTCGGTGTCGCCGGAGAACTGGAAACCGCTGCTCGAGGCGTTGCGCCGCCCGCGGCCCGCCGACCTGATCATCGGATCGCGGGAAGCGCCGGGGTCGCGGCGGATTGGCGAGCCGCTCCGCCGCCACATCATCGGACGCGTGTTCAATCGCCTCGTGCGGCTCGTGGCGGTTCGCGGCATCGACGACACTCAGTGCGGGTTCAAGGTGTTCAGCGAGGCCGCGGTGCAGATGCTCTTTCCGCACCTGACGTTCGGCGGCTTCGTGTTCGATGTCGAGCTCCTGTTCCTTGCCCAGCGCGCCGGGCTCGCCATCGAGGAAGTGGGGCTCATCTGGGAGTGCCGCCGCGACAGTCGCGTGCGGCTGCGGGACGGCGCCAGCGCGTTCGCCGACATCATGCGGATTCGCTGGCGATACTGGCGCGGCTCCTATTCGAGGCTGAAGGCGGTCGGCTATGGCGCCGCGTCGGAAATCAGCGGAAGCGGGTCCTGATCGGCCGGCGGAACCGTACTGCGCCTTTTGTGAAGCAGCCGGCCAATATGGGATATGACCTAGCAAAACAGATCACACGTCACTCGACGTGACTCGATACTGCTCAGTTTTGCGTCCTCAAGTGAGTCACCCTTCGGCAATAATTACACGCGCAAATGGCACTGCCGGGCAGGCTCACGCGGTGACAAGCCGGTCGTTCGTGGCGCGACCCGATGTCGAGCCCGCGGACACGAGCTGTCTTTAAAACCTCTCAATTCAGAAGGTAAGCGGAACGGCTGAGGCTGACCCCGCGCCTCGTGCGGACGCCCGCGCACGCGGCCGCGGCCGTGCCGCGAGCCGCGCGAGGACCCGGCGACGAATTTGCTCAACTGCGAACTTCACCTCGACCATACGGACACACTGAGAGCGCATCCACGAAATGTTTCGTTCACCGGCTGATAACGACCGCGTCCCGGATTTCGAACACCTCTTGGTTCGAGCTCGACCAGCGATGCACACACGCTCATTTTCGCTTTCTCGTCGTGCCATCCGCGCCTGCATCGGTATCGTGCTGATGTTGGCGGTGCCGCAGCTCGCACGGGCGGCGACGCTCACGCTCGCGTGGGATCCGAGCCCGTCGTCGAATGTGGCGGGATACATCGTCTACAGCGGGACGCAGGCCGGTGTTTGCGTCGCCGGCCGCGGCGTCGACGTCGGCAAGGTCCTGTCCTATCCCGCGGTACCCAACGCCGTCGATGGACAGCAGTATTTCTTTGCCGTGTCCGCCTACGCGGTCGACAACAACAACGTGAAGTCGGAGGGGGCGTGTTCGAACGAGATATCGGGTTACTCGAACGAGCCGCCGAGCCTGGCCAATCCCGGCAACCGCACCAGCATCATCAATCAGTACACCAGCCTGCAGTTGAACGGCTCCGACCCCGACGGCAAACCTGTCTCGTACACGGTGACCGGGCTCCCGCCGGGACTCATCCCCACGCTGAGCACCGGTTTCATCGACGGCACGCCGACGACGCTCGGTTCGTACACGGTGACGGCGACGGTGTCCGACGGAGTGCTGAGCAGGTCGGTGCAATTCACGTGGACGATCGCGACGACGCCGCCGCCGAATCAGCCGCCGAGCGTGTCGTTGACCGCGCCCGCCGACAACGCGACCTTCTCGGCGCCGGCGACGATCACGGTGAGCGCAAACGCCAGCGACAGCGACGGAACGGTGGCGAAGGTCGACTTCTTCCGCGGCTCGACGCTGATCGGAACGGATGCGTCCAGCCCCTACAGCGTCACGTGGAGCAACGTGGCGGCGGGCAGCTATTCGCTGACGGCGGTCGCGACCGATAACAGCGGCGCGACCACGACATCGGCGCCCAGATCGATAACGGTGACCGCGCCAGGGCCGGTACCGGCGCCGTGGACGGCTGCTGACGTGGGTGGGCCGTCGATTGCGGGCTCGACCTCGTACAACGGCGGCACGTTCACGATTCGCGCCGCGGGCAGCGACATCTGGAACCAGTCGGATCAGTTCCATTACGTGTACCAGCAGGTGTCGGGCGACGTCACCATCGTCGCGCGCGTGGCCTCGCTCGGGGCCACGGATCAGTGGAGCAAGTCGGGCGTCATGATCCGCGAGTCGCTGACCGGCGGATCGCGGAACGCGGCGATGATCGTCAGCGCGAACAACGGCCTCGGGTTCACGCGGCGCACGAGCACTGGCGGCGATTCGGTGATCACCTACGGGCCGAGCAACCAGGCGCCGATGTGGGTGAAGCTGGATCGCCGGGGGTCGACGATCACGGCGTCGTACTCTTCGAACGGGACGGCGTGGACGTCGCTGGCGTCGGATCCGAACTTCACGCTGCCGGCGACGTTCTATGTCGGCCTCGCCGTGACCAGCCACAACACGGGCGCCTCCACCACGTCGGCGGTCGATTCGGTCTCCGTCACGTTGATCGCGCCGCCGGTGATCACGGCCACGTCGTCGTCGCCGTCGAGCGGAACCGGCGGCACGCAGACGTTTGCGCTGCAGTATGGCGACACTGCCGGCGCCGTGGATCTGAACACGGCGTGGGTGTGGTTCAGTCCGAGCATGACCGCGAGCAGCGCCGGCTCCTGCATGGTCTATTACGATCGGCCGGCCAACCGCGTGTTCCTGCTCAACGACGCCGGCGCCGCATATGTCTCCGCCCTCATGGGCGCGGCGACGACACTGCAGAACAACCAGTGCGCGATAGCCGTCGGCAGCAGCTCGGCGTCGGCGTCGGGCAACACGCTGACGGTGAACCTGGCGATGACGTTCAAGCCGGCGTTTGCCGGCGCGAAGAACATCTTCCTCTTCGGGACCAACGGCGCCGTCAACAGCGGCTGGCAGGATCGCGGCGATTGGACGGTGCCGTCCGGGTCGGGTCCGGTGGTGGCTGCGGTCACGGCATCGCCAAGCAGTGGCACCGGCGCCACGCAGACGTTCGCGCTGACGTACGGCGACACGGCGGGTGCCACCGATCTCATGACCGGGTGGGTGTGGTTCACGCCGAGCATGTCGTCGAGCAGCGCGAACTCGTGCATGGTCTATTACGACCGGCCCGGCAATCGAGTGTTCCTGTTGAACGATGCCGGGGCGTCCTATCTATCCGGCGCGATGGGGAGCGGCACGCTGCAGAACAGCCAGTGCTCGATTGCATTGGGGAGCAGCTCGAGAACCGTATCAGGCACGACGCTCACGGTGAACCTGGCGATGACATTCAAGCCGGCATTCGCCGGTGCGAAGAACATCTTCATGTTCGCCACCAACGGCACGGTGAACAGCGGATGGCAGGATCGCGGCGATTGGACGGTGCCGAGCGGCGGCGCGGCCGTCGTTACCGCCGACTCCTCGACGCCCGGCACCGGCGCGGGCGCGACGCAGACCTTTGCGCTGCGCTACTCGGATACACGCGGAGCGACCGACCTGATGACGGCATGGGTGTGGTTCGCGACCAGCTCCAGCGGATCGGCGAGCAACACGTGCATGGCGTACTACGATCGTGCGTCGAACCTGTTCTTCTTCCTCAACGACGCCGCTACGGCGTGGTCGACGGCGGCGCCGGGGGCGAACATCACGCTCCAGAACAGCCAATGCTCGCTCAACGCGGCCGCGAGCAGTACGAGCATCTCGGGCAACACATTGACCGTGAACATGGCGATGACGTTCAAGCCGGCATTCAGCGGCTCGCGCAGCATCTTCATGTATGCGACCAACGGCGCGGAGAACAGCGGCTGGGTCGACCGCGGCGATTGGACGATGCCCTGAGCCGTGATTCGGCTGCGTCGAGTGCCACGGAGGACCGGCAGGGAGACCTGCATTGCTCCGCGTTCTCCGTGGATACCCGATTCAAAGTGAACTGAACGATTAGGCCCGGGAAAGCCGGTGTCGCGCAGGCCCGCGACGCCGGTCGCCTCCGCCGGCCGTTCCCAACGGCCGCGTCATGGTGTGCAGCCACGTGCATACCCGTGTTTTCTTCGCCTGATCTACCGATACTTCCATCGTGAGACAGATTACGATCGCGGCTTGCGCAGCCGCGTTGTTCATCCTTTTCTCGATCCCAGCACACGCACAGCAGCCGACCGCGGTCGGGGCCTCACCGGCCACCGGCAGCGGCGTCGCGCAGACGTTCACCCTGACGTATTCCGACCCTGTCGACGCATGCAGTTGAAGCAGGTATGGGTGTGGTTCAGCGACAGCCTCGCCGCGTCCGCGGCGAATTCGGTGACGGTCAGGATCCCGATGACGTTCTATCCGCGGTTTGCAGGCGCCAAGAACATCTACGTGTTCGCCTCGAACGGCGTCGTCAACAGCGGCTGGCGGGATGGTGGCGATTGGACGGTGCCGTGAAGCGGATTGCCGTCGCCACACTGGCCGCCGCGCTGTTCGTCGCTCATTTCGCCGGCGTCGGCGCGCAACAACCGCAGACCGACGCCGACGCACGGAGCGAGCTCGGCATGGCGCGAGCGCGCGGGCTCGACCATCTCCGCGCGCGTGCGCGGCGCAAGAGAATCGTCGCCAGCGACGATCTCGCCGTCGCGCGCGTCGACTTCGACGCGCGAAGGATGGTGCACACGCGCGTTCAGCAGAGGTTTCGCGGCGTGCGCGTCCTGGGCGGCGAAGCCATCGCCCACATGTTCGCCAACGGCGACCTGTTCGCCGAGACCGACGATCTCGTCGCCGACATCAACGTCGATACGACGCCTTCGCTGGATGCGCCGCAGGCGATTGCCATCGCCACCGCCGAGTACGGCTGCTCGCGGTGCCTGACCGGACGCCCCGAGGCTGGCTTGTGGATCGTGCGGCGCAACGGGCGGGATCGCCTCGTCTACCGCGTCGAGCTGAGCCGCGTCGACGGAACGGCGGCGACCGCGAAGCCGGTGATCTTCGTGGACGCGCATTCCGGCGCCGTCGTGTCGCGCTATGACAATCTTCAGACCGGCTCCGGCAACTCGCTCTACAGCGGAACCGTCAGCATCGGGACCTACTACTTCGCGCAGGGCAGCGCCTATGTCATGGAGAATCCGGCGCGGCATCTCGGGGTGTACGACTATCAGAACGGCGTGCAGTTCACCTTCCTGTTCCAGGACTTCGACGACATCTGGAACATGCCGCAGCACATGGCGGCGGTCGACGCCGAGTACGGGGCCGAGCGGTACGTCGACTACCTGCTGAACGTCCACGGCCGCAACGGCATCGATGGCAACGGCGGACCTCGCCCGAAGATGTCCGTCACCGGCACGACGCTGCTGCCGTCGTACGTGCACTACGGATCCGCGTACAACAACGCGTTCTGGAGCGGCGCATCGGCGACCTACGGCGATGGAGACGGCAGCTACTACGGTCCCTTCCCCACGCTCGACATCGTCGGCCACGAGTTGACGCACGGCCTGACGCAGTACACCGCCGGACTGACGTACAGCGGCGAATCGGGTGCGCTGAACGAGTCGTGGTCCGACGTGTTCGGCGCCATGACCGAGCGCTACGTGCGCGGCGAGACCGCCAACACCTGGCTGAACGCGGAACAGGCGTACACGCCGGGCATCGGCGGCGACGCGTCGCGATACTTCGATACGCCGCACAGCGCCGCGAACAAGGGCTACACCGCCAACGACGACCCCGATCACTATTCCGAGCGTTACACCGGCTCCTCCGACAACGGCGGTGTGCACATCAACTCGGGGATTGCGAACAAGGCGTTCCATCTCGTCGCCAAAGGCGGCGGACATCATGTCGGCGGATCGATGACCGGCATCGGCGCCGACGCGGCGGCTCGCATCTGGTACACCGCCCTGACGTCGTACATGACGTCGACGACGAACTTTGCCGGCGCCCGAACGGCGACGCTGAACGCGGCGGCCGCTCTGTACGGGAACGGAAGCCCGCAATACACGGCGGTCTCCTCCGCCTGGTGTCTGGTCGGCGTCGGATCCTGTGCCGGTACGACCGCGGATTCGGTATCGCCGTCGACGGGCAGCGCGGCGTCGCAGACATTCGCGCTGCGGTACTCGGATCCGCTCGGCTCGACGTATGTGAAGCAGGCGTGGGTCTGGTTCAACGACAGCCTGTCCTCCTCGGCGGCCGGTTCGTGTCTGGCGTACTACGAGCGGCCGACGAATCGGCTCTTCCTGCTGAACGATGCCGGCACGAGCTGGACGTCGGCCATTCTCGGGTCGGTCATCACGCTGGAGAACAGCCAGTGCGCGATCGCGACCGCGTCGGCGTCGATTCAGCTCGCGGGCAATCAACTGACGCTGAACCTGCCGGTGACGTTCAAGAGCGCCTTCGCCGGTCTCACGCACACGTACCTGTTCGCCTCGAACCTGAGCGGGATGAACAGCGGATGGCAGAGCCGCGGCGACTGGACGGTGCCGATCGTGGTGCCGACGGTGACGGCCGACGCCGTCACGCCGTCGAGCGGGACGAGCGGCGCGCAGACGTTCGCGTTCACGTACTCGGATTCGGCAGGTGCGACGGACTTGAAGACGATGTGGGCCTGGTTCTCGCAGTCCACCGCCTACGCTTACATCAGCTGCCTGAGCTACTACGACCGGGGAACGAACACGCTGTTCCTCCTCGACAGCGCCGCCGCCAACTGGATGTCGGCGCCGCTTGGAAGCGCCGCGACCCTGCAGAACGGGGTGTGTGCGATTGCCGTCGGAAGCAGCAGCGTGATGCTTTCCGGGAACACGGCCACGCTGTCGCTGGCGATCACGTTCCAATCGTTCTTCACGAACGTGAACGGCATCTACCTGTACGCCACCGGCAGCGCGGGCGCAAACAGCGGATGGCAGCACCGCGGCGACTGGAGCGGGCCGATCACAGGCACCCTCGGGATTGGCGGTGTCACGCCGAATGCCGGGTCGGGCTTCGCGCAGACCTTTTCGCTCCGGTACACGGATACCGTCAGCGCCGCAGGTCTGACGCAGGTTGCGGCGGAGTTCGAGACGACGTCGCTGGGAAACGGGGAGAACTCGTGCCGCGCGTACTACGACCGGCCGACCAACTCGCTGTTCCTGCTCAATGACGCCGGTACGGCGTGGCAGTCGGCGGTGCGGGGGGATGCGGCGATTCTGCAGAACAGCCAGTGTGCGATCGACGTCGCCACGACGGCCGTGACGCTGGCTGGCAACACCCTCACGCTCGATTTGCCGATGACGTTCAAGCTGGCGTATGCCGGTCTGAGAAGAATCTACATGTCGGCGGCCGACGGGCATGCGTCGACGGGAACCGCACTGCAGGGCACGTGGACGGTTCCCTCCGCCATCATCACCACGGGAGCGGTGACGCCGAGCGGAGGGACCGGAGCCACACAGACATTCGCGTTGTCGTATTCGGACAGCGGGGGCGCCGCCGATCTGAAGACCGCGTGGGCGTGGTTCAACGACAGCATGTCGAGCGGCGCCGCCAACTCGTGCCTGCTGTACTACGACCGGCCGAGCGGCGCCCTCTTCCTGCTGAACGATGCCGGCACGGTGTGGATCGCCGCGCCGCTGGCGACGGCGACAACAGTGAGCAACTCGCAGTGCTCGGTGTCGATCCCGGACAGCTCGGTGTCCGTATCCGGCAACACCGTCGTCGTCGATCTCGCGATGACGTTCGCCCCGGGCTTTGCGGGGGCGAAGAACGTCTATCTGTTCGCGTCCAACGGCACGTCCAACAGCGGCTGGCAGGACGAGGGCGACTGGACGGTACCGTAGACGTCGTTCAGCTCGCCGGTGCCTGCTTCGGCACGCGCGCCAGCAGGATGATCAGCTCGCTCTGCCGCGACGTGTTGGTCTTGTCGAAGATGCGGCGCAGATGACTTCTCGCCGTTTCGTACGACATCTGCAGCGTCTCGGCCGCCTGTTCGACCGTACTTCCCGCTGAGAGCGCCGACGCCAGCGCCGCCTCGCGCGGCGTCAGCCCGTACAGGCGGCCAAGGAGCTGCGGCGAGCTGGGGCGATGCGTCTCCGGATCGACGACGAGCAGCACGAGCTCCGGCGTGCGCAGCCCATCGAAGAACGCGCCGCCCGGCCGATAGGGCGCGACCATCACCTGATACGCGCGCTTCAGCGACGGACGCGGGATGGAGACGGCGGCGGGACACGTCAGGGTGACGCCCGCTGCCAGCCCGCTGCGTATGGCGGCCCGCAGCTGCGCGTCGCTCGATACGCCGGCGCGCAGCGTGCCGTTCCGCAGCGAGAGACCGTCGCCGCTCTCGAGGATTCGTTCGGCGGCGCGATTGCAATGGGTCACCGACGCTGCCGCGGTGATGAACACGATGCCGACGTCCAGCGTGTCGAGCAGCGACTCGCCGGCGTGGAGGACCTGCAGCTGCTTGGCGACGGCCTGCGCGCGCATGACGTGCGGGAGCAGAGTCTCGAGCGCCTTCTGCTCGGTCGTCTCGAAGGGACCGCCCCGCGGCCCGCGCATCGCCGCCAGCGTCAGCGCCTCGTCGCGCTCTCGCGAGATGACCCCGGCGGCGCAGTGCACGGCCCCCATCGGCACGAGATAATCGTTGTAGAACTCGGTGGTGACGAGAACCGGCCGCGGGCACATCTGCTGGTCGACGATGACGCGACCCTGCACGTACTCGTGCTGCCCGCGATCCCGCCAGACGTTCAGCCGCGAGTAGTACTCGTTGTACGACGCGCGGAACGGCGAATTGAGTCCGTACGCGGTAATCAGCTCGGACGATCGCTGGGCGAGGCGGTGGCGCTGAATGAACGTCACGTCGGCCGCAAAGAGCACGGCGTACCGTTCGAGGAATGTCGACCATGCGCCGGCGTTGTCGATGGCGTCGTAGATCAGCCCGATCAACTCCAGCAGGTCCGATTCGCCGAGTCCCACCGCCTTGTCCCTCTGGTTCGGTCCCCTGTCGCGTCGCTGTCAGGGTTGTGTGTCCGGCCGATCGCATCCCGCGAATCGCAGACCGCGGATTGTACGCTAGATGATGCTCGTGTTCGCGCAAGTCGCCCTTGCCGGCACCGGATGCAGACGAAAGTCTGCCTGGCGGGAGACTAGCGCGCGGATTGGCGGAATCGCGTCCTCCACCGCGCACGATTCGTCTCGCAAATAACTCCACGTCACGCCGGTCCTCCGTTTGGAGGATGCGAGGACGGCGGCGAGTTCGATAGATCTCGCCGCATCATGTCCGCTCCCCCACTTCATCTCTCCGACGCTCATCGTCGGCTGCTGACGGCGTGGATCCGCGCCGGGACCACGCCTCAGCGCGTCGTGAAACGCGCGCGCATCGTCCTGCTGGCGGCCGACGGCGCGTCGGCGCGTACGACCGCGCACGCGCTGGGCATCGCCGTACGGACGGCGACGCTCTGGCGTCGCCGCTTCATGGACGGCGGGCCGCACGCGCTGTGGCGCGATGCGCCCGGACGCGGCCGCAAGACGAGCCTCGATGCCGACGCCGTCTCGCGCATGCGTTCGCTGCTGGCGTCGCCGCCGCCGGGCGCGGCGCGCTGGAGCATCCGGCGCCTCGCCGACGCCAGCGGCCTCAGTCGCGCGTCCGTGCATCGATTGCTGCGCGCCGGCGACCTCGCGGCGGATGTCGAGCCGCGATCGCGCACACGACGCAGGCAGATCGTCGCCGCGACGCCGGCGATCGACGAGCTTCCTGTGTAGCCAATTCTGAGACTGCCGGTTCCGCGACGTGGGCGGAACGGCGACGTGACAGCGGTATCGGTGTTGCTCGCGGCTGCGGCGACTCCTGACAGAAGAAGTGTGTGCGACGTGGCGCCAGGGCGGTGATTCGCCGTGTGCGCATGTCTCGCCACGCACCGATCGCGACGCCGGAAAAAAGCAGAGCGTGACCGTCTAACGGTTCAACAAGTCCAGAGGTGTAGACAGATGTCGATCGCAAGCGTGTTGTTCCGTCGCGTCGCGCCGGTATGTGTCGCCCTGGCGGTGTACGTCTCGCCGGCGTGGGCACAGACGACGAATCTCGGCACCTACAGTCTGGGCGAGGTCTTTGCCCAGTTGAACGGGACCGCGACATGGTCGGTGGCGCCGGGCAGCACACTGCCGCCGGGATTGTCGCTGCGCACGGAGCCGGACATTCCGCCGTTCTTTGCCGCCGACTCGCACGCCGGCATCATCGGTATCGCGACGGCACCGGGCACGTATACGTTCTCGCTGTTGAAGAACGGCGCGTCGCAGGCGTATCAAATGAAGATCACGGCGCTCGTGATCAAGGACTACTGGACGCTGCCCGACGGCTTCGCCAACAAGTTCTATTCGTATCAATTCACCGCGCTGAACGCCGGCGGCACGACGACGTGGACGCCCAACGCCGCGTTGCCGCCAGGAATGACGCTCAGCCCGGGGGGCCTGCTCTCGGGAACTCCGAGTGCGGGCGACTACTTCGTCAACGTCAACGTGAACGACGGCGTCGATGACGCCGGCCGCGGGTTCAACCTGCACGTCTCCGCGATCGAGATCACGACCAACGGCGTGCTGCCGAACGCCACGCAGAACGTGCCCTACAGCACATCGTTCGCGGCGGTTGGCGGCAGTGGCGGGTACACGTTCACCGCGAACAACGCTCCGGCAGGACTGACACTGGCGACCAACGGAACGTTGTCGGGCACACCGACGTTCTCCGGCAACTGGACGTTCAACGTCACCGTGACCGATGGCAACAATTCGTCGACGAGCAAGTCGGTGTCGATCCGTTCCGTCACGGTGCCATTGTCGCTGCCGACCGTGCAGCCGGCCGGTCAGAACAGCTTCTACAACTTCTTCGATGACTGCGCCTTCGCCACGCCATGCGTGCTGCAGGCCTTCGAGGGTTCCGGCGGCCATGCACCGCTGACCTGGACGGCAAGCAGCCTTCCTGCGGGAATGACCTCGCGCGTCGGCGGCGCCACATCGACGCCGTGGATCAACGCGGGCAATCTGGAACTGTGGGGTGCGCCGACGGCGCTGGGAACGTCCCACCCGCAGCTGACGGTCACGGATAGCGACGGGGGATCGGCCCGCAACACCTTCGACGTGCGCGTGGTGCCGCTGCGAGTCTGGAACAACGATCTTCCCGACGTCGCATTCGGGGCGCCGTACTCGCATCACTTCTTCGCCCTCGGCGGCCGGCTTCCGTACACGATGTCGGTCGTGGCGGGACGGCTTCCCAACGGGCTCGCTCTTTCCAGCGCCAGCTCGCTCACGGTCAGCGGGACGTCGTTCGAGACGGGCAACTTCGCGGCGACGTTCGAGCTGCGCGACGCCGACGGGATTACCTTCCGCTTCACCAGCTACCTCTTCGTCGGCACCTACTTCCTCGGGGGCGGGATGTCCTCGACGGTGATCGTGAACAGCCCCGACGACTTCGGGACGATCACCGAGGGCACCGCCGTGCCCACCACGCAGGTGTTCGGCTGTTGTGCGGCAGCGGGTCTGACATGGTCGTTCGCCGGCGGCCTGATGCCCGCCGGTGTCACGCTGTCTTCGAGTGGTGTGATCAGCGGCACGCCGGCGCCGGGATCGGCGGGCCAGTACACGTTCATGGTGCGCGCGACCGACAATGCCAATTCTGCGAACCTCGGACAGCACCAGTTCACCATGGTGGTGACGCCGCTCAGTGTCGGCTCGGTCAACCTGCCGACCGGAAATGTCGGGTCCGTTTACAACGGCTCGATCACGGGAGCCGGCGGCAGCGGCATCACGTTCTCCCTCGAGCCGTTCCAGTATCTGCCGCCGGGGCTCGGGCTGTCGGCGAGCGGCGCCATCACCGGCACGCCGACGGCCAAAGGTCAGTACAGCTTCAGAGTGAAGATGGCGGCCGGCGCCAACACGTTCCTTCGCTTCTTCAGCATCTCCATCTATGCGGCGGGGGAGGACCCTCCGCTGAACCTGCCGGTGGGTCCGACGTTCACTCTGCAGAACGGCGTCTTCACGCAGCAGCTGCAGGCCACCGGCGGACGTCCGCCGTATACCTACTCGCTGACGCCGGGAGCAACGCCGGTCCCAGGCATGCGGGTGCAGAACGGGCAACCGCTGCCGACGAACTTCCCGTCGACCGTCACTGGCGGGTTCATCGGCGTGCTGGCGACGACGAACGCGACCTATTCGACGTCGCTCCGCGTCACCGACTCGCTCGGACGGACGTTCGACAAAGCGATCACGCTCAACGTGCTGCCGCTCAAGATCCTGTCGCAGACCGTGGCGCCGAGAGGCGCGGTGGGCGTGCCCTACTCGTTCGACGAGACGCCGTTCGGTGGCACCAGCTACTCGTGGTCGGCGACGAACCTGCCGGCCAACCTGAACATCGACTCCGTGACCGGACGAATCTTCGGCACGCCGTCGGCGGCGGGCACCTTCAACCCGACGATCCGCCTCACCGATACGGCCACCTCGACATCCGTCAGCACCATTCTGACCATCACGATCGATCCCTACGCAATCGGTGTCACGGGTGTGCTGTCGACGGCGACGGTCGGGACCCCGTACTCGAAAAACATCACGTCGTTTTCCTGCGGCTCGCCCTGCACATGGACCGCGCTGAGCGCCCTCCCGCCCGGCATGACGCTGACTTCGCAGGACGCGATCGGCCTTCTCGCGGGGACGCCGACTGCCCAGGGTATCTTCACGGTATCGGTGCAGGTCAGCGGAACGAACGGCACGGCGCAGCAGACACTCTCGCTGCCCGTTCAGAGTCCGACGCCGGCCGCGCTGGCGGTGTCGACGAGCACCATCGGCGACACCACTGTCGCCGGGCTGCCGAACATCATCCTGAACGCGACGGGCGGGACCCTGCCGTACACATGGTCGGTGGTATCGGGCAGCGGCGCTCTGCCGCCTGGCACCAGTATTCAACCGGGAACCGCGCTTGGCGCGAACCAGTCGCCAGGATTCACGTTCATCACCGGCCGCCCGATGCAAGTGGGCAGTTTCCCGTTCACGCTGCGAGTGACTGACGCTCTGGGCGCGACCGCCACCCGCGCGGTGACCTGGAAGATTTCGCCGGTGTCGGTGCAATTCCCGCAACTGCCGCTTGCCGGAACGACCCTGAACCTGAACGTCCAGTACACGCAGGCGCTGTTGTACCTCGGCGGCTCGGGCAGCTACACGTTCTCGACGACAGGAACGATGCCTCCCGGCCTGAGTTTGATCGCCACGGGTGTCGTCACCGGCAAGCCGACGAACACCGGCGCGTTCCTCGTGCCGGTGTCTGTCACCGATACCACCACGCCGACGGCCAACCAGTTCACTTCGAACGTGTTGATGACGATCGGAGGCGGGTCGGTCGTGACGGCGAACTTCGTTGCGCCGTCAGGTCAGACTGGAGTGCGGCGGGACTTCACACTGGAGTACGGCGACACGGCGGGCGGCGCCGATCTCGCCACCGTGTGGGTGTGGTTCACCCCCAGCGCGAGCTCGACGGCGTCGGCAGCCAACACGTGCATGGCGTACTACGAGCGCGCCACCAACAAGCTGTTTCTGTTGAACGACGCCGGCACCGCGTTCGGCACCGGGGCTGCTCTTGGCAGCGGCGCCACGTTGCAGAACAGCCAGTGCGCGCTCGATCCCGCCGACAGCATGGCGACAGTGAGTGGCAACACGCTGACGCTCGATCTCGCCACGGTGTTCAAGGGATCTCCGGGTGTGCGCAACATCTTCATGTATGCGGCGAGCACGACGGGCACCAACAGCGGCTGGCAGAACCGTGGCTCCTGGACGGTGCCGGTTGTCACGGTGACCGTCGATTCCGTGTCGCCCAATAGCGGATCGGGCGCCAGTCAGGCGTTCACGTTCCAGGTGACCGACACCGGCGGGATCGAGGACGTTGCCACGCTGTGGGCATGGTTCACGGCGGCGACGACACCGACGGGATCGGCAGCCAATACGTGCATGGCGTACTTCGACGCCGCGCGCGATTCCGTGTTCCTTCTGAACGATGCCGGAACCGCGTTCACCTCGGCTGAATTCGGAACCGGCGCGACCCTGCAGAACAGTCAATGCGCCATTCCCGTGGACAGCATCGAGGGAGACGGCTCTGTCAATACCGGCACGCTCGTCATCCCGATCACGTTCAAGGCCCCGTTCAACGGTGCGAAGAACGTGTTCATGTATGCGAGCAGCTTCGGCGGTCAGAACAGCGGCTGGCAGGGTCGCGGCGCCTGGACCGTGAATGTGCCGGTGGCGGCGGTGACGGCCAATTCGGTCGCGCCGGCGACTGGATCCGGAACGAGCCAGACGTTTGCGCTGCAGTATGGCGACACGTCGGGCGCGACGGATCTCGCGACGACCTGGGTCTGGTTTGCGCCGACGATGGTCTCGTCCGTGAACTCCTGCATGACCTACTACGACCGGCCGGGCAACACCGTGTTCCTGCTCAATGACGCGGGCTCGGCGTGGATGTCGGGAACACCGGGCGCCGCGGCGACGCTGCAGAACACCCAGTGCGCGATCGCGCTTGCCACGACCACAGTCGTGCCGGCGGGGAACACGCTGACCGTCAATCTGCCGATGACGTTCAAGCCGCCGTTTGCGGGGGCGAAGAACATCTTCATGTATGCAACCGGCAGCAGTGGCCAGAACAGCGGCTGGCAGGATCGCGGCGACTGGACGGTCACCGCCCCGGCCCTGCCCGTTGTCACCGCCAACTCGGCGACGCCGGCGACGGGATCGGGATCGAGCCAGTCGTTCGCCCTGCAGTACGGCGATACGGCGGGCGCGGCCGATCTCGCGACCGCCTGGGTCTGGTTCACGCCGTCGCTGGCGTCGAGCTCGGCGAATTCCTGCATGGCGTACTACCAGCGGTCGAACAACACGGTGTTCCTGCTCAACGACACGGGCGGGGCGTGGACATCGGGCGTCGTGGGATCGGCGACGACGCTGCAGAACAACCAGTGCGCGATCGCGCTGGGGACGAGCAGCGCGGCGCCGTCGGGCAACACGCTGACGGTCAACCTGGCGATGTCGTTCAAGGCCGCGTTCGCGGGCGCGAAGAACGTGTTCATGTTCGCGACCAACGGCACGCAGATCAGCGACTGGCAGGATCGCGGCGACTGGACGGTGCCGGCCGGGGCGACGCCGGTGGTGACCGCGATCTCGGCGACGCCGTCGAGCGGCTCGGGCGGGACGCAGACGTTCGCGCTGCAGTACGGTGATACCGCCGGGGCGACGGATCTCACGCAGGCGTGGGTGTGGTTCACGCCGCTCTTCACGTCACCGTCGGCGAACTCCTGCATGGCGTATTACCAGCGCTCGACGAACCAGGTGTTCCTGCTGAACGACGCCGGAGCCGCCTTCACCGCCGGCACGCTGGGAACGGGGACGCTGCAGAACAACCAGTGCGCGATCAATCTGGGAACGAGCACGGTGGTGCCGTCGGGGAACACGCTGACGGTCAACCTGGCGACGACGTTCAAGGCCGCGTTCGCGGGCGCGAAGAACGTGTTCATGTTCGGGACCAACGGCACGCAGAACAGCGGCTGGCAGGATCGCGGCGACTGGACCGTGCCGGCTGGCGGGATCCCGATCGTCACGGCCGATTCGGCGACGCCGAACACCGGGGCCGGTGCGACGCAGACGTTCGCGCTGCTGTATGGCGATACCGCCGGCGCCGCGGATCTCGTGACGACGTGGGTCTGGTTCACGCCAACGATGGCCTCGGCGGCGAACTCCTGCATGGCGTACTACCAGCGCGCGACCAATCAGGTGTTCCTGCTGAACGACGCCGGGCTCGCGTACAACACCGGCACGCTGGGCTCGGCGACGCCGCTGCAGAACAACCAGTGCTCGATCAACCTGGCCGCGAGCAGCGCCGTGCCCTCGGGCAACACGCTGACGGTGAACCTGGCGATGACCTTCAAGTCGCCGGCGTTCACCGGAGCCAAGAACGTGTTCATGTTCGGCACCAACGGCGCGCAGAACAGCGGATGGCAGGACCGCGGCGACTGGACGGTGCCGTAACCGCTCGACGCGATCGAGGGCGCCGGTGCCGGCAACCGGCGCCCTCACGACCCCTTCCACGCCTTGACAACCGTACGGCTCGGATGAAGACTGTCGGCCGCCCGGTCTCTTCCTGAACAATCAATCATCATCGCGTCTTCGCGGAGCGCCGCCTTTCGACGTTCGGTTTTCTGTTCGGGCACGTTATCCCGGCAGCCCCAGGATGCGCTTTCGAGTAGTTCGACCCGTTCATCGAGGTGAGAGCCATGCGGCGGATCGTGTTCGCACTCTGTGCAGTCGCCCTCTTCTGCATCCACATTGCCGGCGTGGGCGCCCAGCAACGACGCCTGTTCACCACCGGCACACCGGCCGAGCTCGCCACCGCGCGGGCGCTCGGCGTCGACTACCTCGCCGCCACCGCGCGTGAGCGCGGCGTTGCCCCGGCGGACCTCGTGGTGTCGCGCGTACACGTCGACGCACAGTCGATGGCGCACACGCGCGTGCAGCAGAGATTTCGAGGCGTGCCGGTGTTCGGCGGTGAAGCGATTGCGCACATGCAGGCGGACGGCGAGCTGTTCGCCGAGACCGACAGCCTGGTGGCGAATGTCAGCGTGGATACGACGCCGGCGTTCGCCGGCGCGCGCGCCATTCAGATCGCGACCGACGACTACGGATGCTCCGATTGCCTGACCGCGGCGCCGTCCGCCGATCTCTGGATTCTCAGACGCGGCGACGCCGATCATCTCGTGTATCGGGTGCAGATGCGCCGCCTCGATGGAACCGCACGAACGGCCATGCCGGTCGTCTTCGTCGACGCCCACAGCGGCGATGTGGTGTGGCGGTACGACAACCTGCAGGGAGCGACCGGCGTATCGTTGTACAGCGGCACGGTGAACATCGACACCACGTTCCACGCGACGGGGAATGTGTGGTCGACGGAAAACCTGTCGCGACGCTTCGGCACGTTCGATTTGCGGAACGGAACCTCCGGCATTTTCGACTTCGTCGACGCCGACAACGTCTGGAACAGCGCCTCGCAGCGGGCCGCCGTCGACGTGCAGTTCGCGACGGAGCGCTATCTGACCTATCTCTCGTCGGTGTTCGGTCGCAACGGCATCGACGGTTTCGGCGGCCCGTTCACCGTCGAATCGTACGACCTGACCACGCCGCTCTTCTCATCGCTCGTCCACTACGGCGTCAATTACGCCAACGCATTCTGGAACGGAAGCCTGATGGTGTACGGAGACGGCGACGGTATCGACAGCGGGCCGCTCGTCTCGCTCGACATCGCCGGCCACGAGATGACGCACGGCGTCACTCAGTACACCGCCGGCTTGATCTACAACTCCGAGTCGGGCGCTCTCAACGAATCGTGGTCCGACGTGTTCGGGGCGATGACGGAGCGCTTCGTGAAGGGCGAGAGCGCCAACACGTGGAAGCTCGGCGAGGACGCGGCGACCCCCGGGATCGCCGGCGATGCGTTCAGGTACATGGACAATCCGCATCTCGATGCGAATCTCGGCTTCACCGCCGACGATGATCCGGATCACTATTCCGAGCGCTACACGGGAACGGCTGACAACGGCGGCGTGCACGTGAATTCCGGGATTGCCAACAAGGCGTTCTATCTGCTGGCCAAGGGAGGAGCGCACCACCGGGGCGGTTCGATGGCCGGCATCGGCGCCGACGCCGCGTCCCGCATCTGGTATCGCGCCCTGACCTCGTACATGACGTCGAACAGCAATTTCGCGGGAGCGCGCGCCGCAACCCTCAACGCCGCGGCCGCGTTGTATGGCGGCGCGTCCACTCAGTACATCGCCGTCGCCTCCGCGTGGTGCCTGGTCGGCGTCGGTGCCTGCGGCGTCCCGACCGCGGATGTCGTGTCGCCGTCCTCCGGGAGCGGCACGTCGCAGTCGTTCACGCTGCAGTACTCGGATTCGTTCGCCGGCGCGAATCTGCAGCAGGGATGGGTCTGGTTCGCGCCCAATGCGTCCTCGCCATCGGGCAATTCGTGCATGGCGTACTACGACCGCTCGACTGGCCTGCTGTCTCTGCTCAACGATGCCGGCAGCGCGTGGACGTCGGCCGCGATCGGCGGTCCGATCACGCTGCAGAACAGCCAATGCGCGATCGATGTCGGCCTCAGCACCGCGTTCACGGGCACGACCTCGCTGACGCTGGGGCTGGCCATCACGTTCAAGCCGGCGTTCGGCGGGTCGAAGCACACGTTCATGTATGCGTCGAACGCCACCGGCGCCAACAGCGGCTGGCAGGATCGTGGAACGTGGACCGTGACGGTTCCCGTGCCGACGGTGACCGCCGACAGCGTGTCGCCGTCGAGCGGCAACACGGCCACGCCGGTCTTCACCGTTCAGTACTCGGATTCGCTCGGTGCGGCCGATCTGGCAACGGCGTGGATCTGGTTCACGCCCTCGGTGGCGGGCAGCGCAGCCAACTCCTGCATGGCCTACTACGACCGTGCCGCCAACAGGTTGTCGCTGTTGAACGACGCCGGCAGCGCATGGACGTCGGCGACGATGGGGAGCGCGACAACGCTGCAGAACACGCAGTGCTCGCTCGCGACCGGTGGGAGTTCCGCGGTGACCGCGGGAAACACACTGACGCTGACGCTGCCGATGACGTTGAAGCCGGCCTTCGCCGGCGTCAAGAACGTGTTCGTTTACGCCGCCGGCAGCGGCGGTGGCAACAGCGGGTGGCAGGATCGCGGCGACTGGACGGTGCCGGACGGCGGCCCCGTACCGATCGTGACGGCGGATTCGGTCACGCCGAATGCCGGCACCGGTACGACGCAGACGTTCGCGCTGCACTATGGCGACACGGCGGGCGCCACGGACCTGACGACGACGTGGGTCTGGTTCACGCCGACGATGGCGTCGGCCGCGAGTTCCTGCATGACCTACTACGACCGGCCGGGCAACACCGTGTTCCTGCTCAATGACGCGGGCTCGGCGTGGATGTCGGGAACACCGGGCGCCGCGGCCACGCTGCAGAACACCCAGTGCGCGATCGCGCTTGCCACGACCACGGTCGTGCCGGCAGGGAATACGCTGACGGTGAATCTGGCGGTGACGTTCAAGGCACCGTTTGCCGGTGCGAAGAACATTTTCATGTATGCCGCAGGCAGTGGTGGTCGGAACAGCGGCTGGCAGGATCGCGGCGATTGGACCGTCACGAGCGCGGCACTGCCGGTGGTCACGGCGAACTCTGCCACGCCGGCTACCGGATCCGGATCGAGCCAGACGTTCGCGCTTCAGTACGGAGATACCGCGGGCGCGACGGATCTCGCGACCACGTGGGTGTGGTTCACGCCGTCGATGGCCGCGAGCTCCGCCAATTCGTGCATGGCGTACTACCAGCGCTCGATCAACACGCTATTCCTGCTGAACGACGCGGGCACGGCGTGGACATCGGGGGTCGTGGGAACCGCCGCCACGATCCAGAACAATCAATGCGCAATCGCGCTGGGGACGAGCGGCGCGGTCCCCTCGGGCAATACGTTGACCGTCAGTCTTGCCGTGTCGTTCAAGCCGGCGTTCGCAGGCGCGAAGAACGTGTTCATGTTCGCCACCAACGGCGCGCAGAACAGCGGCTGGCAGGATAACGGTGACTGGACGGTGCCGGCGGTGGGCATGCCGGTCGTCACGACTGTTTCGATGACGCCGAACACGGGGGCCGGCGCGACCCAGGCGTTCGCGCTGCAGTACGCGGATACCGCCGGGGCGACCGATCTCACACAGACATGGGTGTGGTTCACGCCGCTGTTCACGTCGCCGGCGTCGAGCTCCTGCATGGCGTACTACCAGCGAGCGACAAACCAGATCTTCCTGCTGAACGACGCCGGCACGGCATGGGCCTCGGCAACGGTGGGCGCTGCGAGCACGTTGCAGAACAGCCAGTGCGCGATTTCACTGGGAGCGAGCAGCGCGGTTTTATCGGGCACCTCGCTCACGCTGAACCTGGCGATGACGTTCAAGTCGCCCGCGTTCAGCGGCGCCAGGAACGTGTTCATGTTCGCCACCAACGGCACCCAGAACAGCGGCTGGCAGGATCGCGGCGATTGGACGGTGCCATAGGCATCGACCCGGATATGACGCGGACGCCGGGGCACACTGGCCCGTTTCTGCACGGCGCGCCAGCGAACACTGGCGTCCTCGGCCGCATTTTGTTTGACACGGCGGCTGCCGCAGCCCAACAATTGGCGCCGTTCCCCTGAACAACTGTCTTCAGCCCAAGTGTGCCGGGAGGCGCCGTGATGCCGACTCCTTCGCTGCGAACGCTCTCGCACCGATCGCTCCTCGTGTCAGCGATCGTGCTCGCCATCTGGGGAAGCGCGGCGCTGCCACAATCCGTTGCGGCTCAAACCAGCGATCGCATCGTCATCTTCGCTCCCGAGCGTCAGGAGTATGACCTCGCGCTCGACGAGCTCGAGCTGATTCCTGCTGCCGGGGGGCCGGCACGCAGCGCGCGGAGCACCGTGGAGGTCGCCGGCGCGCGCGTGCTGCGGCGCCAGGAGAACAGCACCGTCTTCCGCGTGAACGCGCCGTCGCGCAACGCGCTGATTGCGACCGCACGCACGCTCAGCGGCGCCAACCCGGGCACGCGCACCGCGCTCGTCCTCTACCTCCCCAAACAGCCGCGCAATGAGGAGACCCGCCGCGTGATGACGGGCGACGTTGCGGTGCTGTTGAATGCCGGCGCCGATCCCGCTGCCTTTCGCCGCGACCAGCAGCGCTACTCGCCCGAGAACGTCGCCGGTCTCGCCAACGCCTTCGTCCTCGTCACCGACGATGCCGAGGACGCGCTCGATCTCTCGGACGCACTGCGCCAGCGCGGCGACGTGCAGACCGCGTATCCGCTCCTCGGCAAGAAACAGTTCTCCCGATAAGGAGCTGCTGCCATGACACGCCAGAGTGGACGCGCCCTGCACAAGCTCCTTCGTGTCGCCGCACTCGCGGCGTTGACGTTCGCGTTTCTCCAGGCCGTGCCTCGCGGACAGGGAGGCGGTGCGAATCGTGCGTTGCCCGCAGCGCGCGAGAGCACTGCGGCCGCGCAACCGCCGAAATCACCGGGGGCGGCGGCACGATCGGCGGTGCCGCGCGCGTTCGCCGAGAACGATCCGCTGCTGGCCCAGGAATGGCACCTGAAAGCGCGCGCCGAGGAGCCTGCCGGCGCGAACGTGAGAGCGGCCTGGCCGACTGTCCTCGGCAGCGGGGTGGTCATCGGCATCACCGACGATGGACTGGAGCGCACGCATCCTGATCTGCTGCCGAACTACTCGGCCGCGCTGTCGTTCGATTTCAACAACAACGATGCCGACCCGTCGCCGTCGGCGGCGGATGCGCACGGCACGTCGGTGGCCGGCGTGGCCGCGGCACGCGGTGGAAACGCCATCGGCGTCTCTGGCGCCGCGCCGCTTGCGACGCTGGCGGGGCTGCGCCTGACGAGCGCGGGCACGACCGACGCGCAGGAAGCGGCCGCGTTCAACTTCCAGAATCAAGACATCCACATCAGCAGCAATTCGTGGGGACCGCCCGACAACGGTCTGAACCTGACCGCGCCCGGTCCGCTGGCGCAGGCGGCGATGGAAGCCGCCGCGACGACGGGGCGCAGCGGACGGGGGCGTATTTTCGTGTGGGCGGCAGGCAACGGCCGCGACAAGATCGGCGGCGGCGACAACTGCAACTACGACGGCTACGCCAACAGCCGGTTCGTGATTGCCGTCGGCGCCGTCGGAGACAACGCGGTATTCGCTCCCTACAGCGAGCCGTGCGCGGCGATGCTCGTCACCTCGCCATCGCAGGGGGCGCCGGGAACGCGTGCCATTACGACGACGGACCTGCCGGGTGCGAACGGCTACGCGGCCGGCGACTACAACAGCGTGTTCAACGGGACGTCCGCCGCGACGCCGATCGTCAGCGGCATCGTCGCGTTGATGCTGCAGAGAAACCCCAATCTCACGTGGCGCGACGTGCAGCACATCCTCGTGCGCAGCAGCGTCAGGATCAACCCGAACGATCCCGGCTGGTCGGCCGGGCCGTTTCCCCACAACGAGAACTATGGGTTCGGCCTCGTCGATGCGCAAGCTGCCGTGAACATGGCGGGCACATGGATCAACGTGCCTGCCGAAGGTGCCGTTCCGCCCGTCGCGCACACGGTGAACCTGACGATCCCAATCAACGCCAGCGGCATCGTGACGCCCTTGACGGACGTGATCAATATTCCGGCGCAGTTCAACAACCTGCTGGTCGAGCACGTCGAGGTGGAGTTCAACGCGACTCATACGTGGCGCGGCGACCTCGACGTCACGCTGACGTCGCCGTCGGGTGTGCAGAGCCATCTGGCGACCGTGCACCTCGATAACAACGACAACTACACGGCGTGGAAATTCCGGTCGGTGCGCCACTGGGGAGAAACAGCCGCTGGCAACTGGACGCTGCGTGTCGCCGACCTGTATCCACCGGAAGACGGCGGCCTCTGGCAGAACTGGACGCTGAGAATCTACGGCCGTCAACTGGGCACGGTCACCGCGGATTCATCGACGCCGAACACGGGGTCGGGCCTGACGCAGACGTTCACGCTTCGCTACGGCGACACCGTCGGTGCCACCGATCTGAGCCAGACGTGGGCGTGGTTTGCCGCGTCGATGGCGTCGGCGGCCAATTCGTGCCTGTCGTACGTCGATCGCGGGACGAACACGATCAACCTGCTGAACGATGCAGGAACGAGCTACAGCTCTGCTGCGCTCGGCTCGGGAACCATCCTCCAGAACGCGCAGTGTGCGATCTCCGCAGCCGGCATCACGTTGACGCCCACCGGCAATCAGATGGCCGTGACGCTGCCGGTGACTTTCAAGGGCGGGTACGCCGGCGCGAAGAACATCTTCATGTTCGGCTCCGGCACGGCCGGCGCGAACAGCGGCTGGCAGGATCGCGGCGACTGGACGGTCTCCATCAACAACGTCGTCAGCGCCGTGTCGGTGACGCCTGCGGCCGGCAGCGGACTGACGCAGAACTTCTCGCTGCAGTTCTCGGATACGGCGACCGCGTCGAATCTCTCGACCACCTGGGGCTGGTTCGCGCAATCGATGGCGTCGGCGGCGAGCTCGTGCCTGACGTACTACGATCGCGCGGCCAACCAGCTGTTCCTGCTGAACGATGCGGGAACCGCGTGGACGTCGGCGGCGCCCGGCGCCGCGGCCACGCTGCAGAACAGTCAATGTGCAATCTCGGCCGCCACCAGCGCGATCGTGATCGCCGGCAACACCTTGACCATGAACCTGGCCATGACGTTCAAGCCCGCGTATGCGGGCGTCAAGAACATCTTCATGTATGCCGCGAGTCCCGGAACCAACAGCGGCTGGCAGGACCTCGGGGATTGGACGGTGCCGGTGACGACGACCACCGTGACGGCTGTCTCCTCCACGCCGAACGCAGGCTCGGGCATCGGTCAATCGTTCGTCCTTCGGTACGACGACACTGCTGGCGTGACCGACTTGTCGACGACGTGGGCGTGGTTCACGACGACGATGGCCTCGGCCGCCAATTCGTGCATGACCTACTACGACCGTGCCGCCAACAGGCTCAATCTCCTCAACGATGCCGGCACCGCGTGGATGTCCGCGGTCATTGGTTCGGCTGGCACGTTAGCGAACAATCAATGCTTCATCCTCATGCCCCAGATCAGCGTGGCAGTCTCGGGCAACTCATTGATGGTGACGCTGGCGATGAACTTCAAGCCCGGATACGCGGGCGCCAAGAACATCTTCATGTACGCGGCCAACGCGTCCGGCATCAACAGCGGCTGGCAGGATCGCGGTGACTGGACTGTGCCGGGAATCGTGCTGGGGGTGACCGCCGATTCGGTGACACCGAACACCGGGAGCGGAACGACACAAACCTTCGCGCTGCAATACAGCGACGGTCTGGGGGCCACTAACCTGACGCAGGCGTGGGTGTGGTTCACGCCGGCGATGGGGAGCGGCGCGAATTCCTGTCTGGCGTATTACGACCGGCCGACCAACACGATATTCCTGCTGAACGACGCGGGCAGCACGTGGATGTCGGCGGCGCCGGGCTCGGCCACGACGCTGCAGAACAGTCAATGCGCGATCGCCATGGGCACGAGCGGGGCGATGGCGTCGGGCAGCGCGTTGACCGTGAACCTGCCGATGACGTTCAAACCCGCGTTCGCCGGCGGCAAGAACATCTTCATGTTTGCCACCAATGGGACGCAGAACAGCGGCTGGCAGGATCGCGGCGACTGGACGGTGCCGGGTACGGGGATCGCCGTGACCGCGGACTCGGCGACGCCATCGAGCGGCTCGGGTGCCACGCAGACGTTCGCGCTGCAGTACTCGGATACGGCAGGCGCGACCGATCTGACGCAGGCCTGGGTCTGGTTCACGCCGCTCTTCACGTCGCCGGCGGCGAGCTCCTGCATGGCGTACTACCAGCGGGCGACGAATCAGGTGTTCCTGCTCAATGACGCCGGGACGGCTTTCACTGCGGGCACGCTGGGGACGGTGGGGACGCTGCAGAACAATCAGTGCGCGATCAACCTGGCGACGAGCAGCGCGGCGGCGGTCGGCAACTCCCTGACCTTGAATCTGGCGATGACGTTCAAGTCGCCGGCCTTCAGCGGCGCGAAGAACGTGTTCGTCTTCGCCACCAACGGTGCGCAGAACAGCGGCTGGCAGGATCGCGGCGACTGGACGGTGCCGTAGCAGCACTCCGCGCTCCGTTTCGGGCTTCATTCGTCGACACGCACGACGGCGAGATAAGTCGCGTCCCGCTCCAACCCGGACGCGACGACTTGCCGTCGTCGCCGCGTTCCGTTTCCCACCATTGCGCCGACTCGAGCCGTAAGTCACGGCCAATCGACTGCGCGCGCCGCGGCCAGGTACGTCGGTGTCCACAACATCCTGATGTTCGCGTCCGGCGGCGAAGGCGCGACGAGCGACTGGCAGGATCACGGCGACTGGACGGTCCCGTAGGCGGGAGGCACACGGTATAGTTGAGACGTCCGTGCTTCCACCGATATTCGAAACGACTCCTTCCCCTCACCGCTCGGCGACCGTGGAACACGCCGGCTCGTCCACCTTCGTGCGCACCGGCGACACGCAGTGGTCGTACGCCGCATCCTTTCCTCCGCTCCCGGACATCGATCTCGACACGGCCGTCAATATCCGGCTGACCGTCGAGGTCACCGCCGGTACCATCGGCGTCGGCTGTCTCGACGCGGCGGGCAGCGCCTTCATCGATCAGACGCTCGTCCCGGTGACGCAGGCACCCACCGTCGTCGATCTGGTGGTTACGACGCCGCGCGAAGTGGGGGCCCTCGTCGTCCGCAACGGCTCTCCCGACGGTCCAAGCGAAGCGCGGATCTCGAACGTGCAGTGCTACGGCGTGGACGATTCCGATTCGTCCCGCCAGCCGGGCCTGTCGGATCCGCACCCGATGCCGCGATGGAACCGGTACTACGGCGCCAACGGCGACACGCCCGTCGAGCGGCTGCGCGCGCTTCGCTTTGCCAATCTGCGCCAGCCGACCCGCGTCCATTGGGTCGACGGCCTCACGTTCGCCATCCAGCCGAACGACCAGCTCTCGCGCGCGGTGTACGTCTCGGGCACGTACGAACCGAACACGCTGTGCGTGATCCGCGGGTTGCTCGAGCCGGGCGGCGTGTTCTTCGACGTCGGCGCCAACGCCGGAATCATTTCGCTGGCGGCGGCGGCGTGGGTGGGCGCAAGCGGCCGCGTCTTCAGCTTCGAAGCAAGCCAGCGTGAATTCACACGGTTGACCGAAACCGTCGCGATCAACGGCCTGTCTCATGTATTTGCCGTTCGCGCTGCCGTGGCCGATCGAGAGGGGCGTGCCGATCTCCGCGTCGCCGAGGCGGCGTGCAGCGGGTTGAACACGCTCGGCGAGCGGTTCGCCTACGACGTGGAGACCGATCGCATCGAGTCGGTCGAGACCATCACGCTCGATCGCTTTGTCTCCGAGCGTGCCATCGACCGCGTCGACGTGATGAAGATCGACGTCGAGGGCGCCGAGGGCGCGGTGCTCACGGGTTCGCGCGAGCTGCTCGCCGAGCATCGCCCCGCGCTCGTCATCGAGGTCTTTTCGGCGTCTCTTGCCGCCAACGGCTGGAATCGATCGGCGCTGGAGCGGCTGCTCCGCGACGCGCGGTACGGGTTCTACTCGATCGACGAAGGGTCGGCCGGCCTCGTCCACCTCGCGACGCTCGAGGGAGCCGACGAGCAGAACGTGGTCGCGCTGCCGCTCGAACGCGCGGATGCGGCGATTGCGCGGATGCGCACGTCGAAATGAAGCCGCCAACGTCGGGCTGAGGCAGATACTACGAAGCGCGGCACAACGAAGCACAGCACCGCGGCGTGCAGCACGCCGGGGCGCAGGACACGAGCGCGTTATACGTCTGGCTCGATGAGCGGGATCAGGGAGGGCGTGTCGAGACGCTCGCGCGCGGCGACGAACACGCATCGCAGGTTGTGGCCGTCGCGCGTCGTCTCCAGCGAGTTTCGCCACTCGAAGTGAAAATCCGGATGGTCCGGCGGTGTGGCGGCGCCGTAGACGAACGGAAACCCGACGCGATTGAGCGCCAGCGCGAGGAATGCGGGACTCGGGCGGCAGCCGAGACCGGCCAGCGCCTGGTTGACGGCCATGGTCTCGTCGGCGAGCACGAGAATCGGCGCCACCGCGTCGCACACCATCGTCTCGAGCAGAAGTACGCCGTCGCACACCGACTCGATCCGTCGCAGCGCCGCAACGGGACTGTCCAGGTGATACAGCAACCCGAAGCAGTGCACGACATCGAAGCGCCCCAGCGCCGCTGCATCCATCGTCTGGATGTCGCCGACGTGGGCCTCGACGTCGGGAAGGCGCCGTCTCAGCTCGCGCACGTTTTCACTGCGCCCCTCGACGGCGACCACGCGGGCGCCGAGCTGATGGTACAGAGCGGCGAAGTGACCGACGCCGGCGCCGACGTCCAGCACGCGGCGGCCGCTGAGCGGCAACGCCAGGCTGCGCACGAAATCCATCCGCGCGCGATTGATCGCGGCGGCTTCGCCAACGTCGAACACGACGATGCCGCCACCGGCGGGTATCGCCTCGGAGGCGACGTCGCGCGGGCTGACGTGCACGGGATACGAGGCGGCGGATCGCACTTCATGCGTCACCGACACGCGCAGGACGCGAAAGCGCGACGCGCCGTCGGGCGAGGCATTGCGAAACACGACCGCGCCGGCTGCGCCGCGCGGCACTCTCAGGGTCACGCGCTGCACGCCCGGTCCTGCAAACCGTTCACACAGGAACGCCGTGCGCGCGCGATCGAGGCAGCCGACGCCGATTCGTCCTTCGCCGACCTCGAATTCGGCAGTGACGAGATCGACGTCGGCGACATCACCGGGCGCGACGTCGTGCAATCGCGCAATCACGGCATAGGCCCAGCACTGCGGAGACGTGCGAACGAATCCGTCATCGACGCGCTGCGCCGACTCGTGCACGACGGCCGCGAGGGGGTCGATGTCGTAGCGCGCGGCGGTGGTCATCGTGCGACGCCAGCGCGCGTCTGGAAATTCGTGGACGTTTGTGCCAAGCTGGGCTTCCCGCCGTTCACCGTTGTATCACGCCTGTAGAATCGCTCGTGGGCACGCCGAGGCCGGGGTCCTCGGCGTGACGTGGATCACTGTGTCTATCATGCCTGAAGGGATCGAAGCGGTCGTCGTCGATGCGAAGCCGGTACTTCACAACCGCGCGCGCGTCATCGGTGCCGACCCGCTGACTATCGAAACCGCACCCGCGCAGTGGGCGTATGCCGCGCATTTTCCCGTCGCCGTGCCGGAGCCGTTCGACGACGCGTTGGAGATCGTCGTCGACGTCATCGTGGCTCAGGGCGAGGTCGGCCTCGGCCTGCTGACGCTCGATGAGCGCCAGTTTCACGTCGAACGGCAGATTGCCGTCGACGACGGGCGAGCCACCGTCAGGTTGACGCTCGATCGCGGCGAGCGCTCGAACAAGCTCGTGGTCCGGAACGTCGGCAGCTCGGGGCGGCCCGCAATCGTCTCGATCTTCGGCGCGCGTGCCCGCCGCGGCGGCGCAGATGCGCCGTCCGCCGTTCCCGCCATTCATCTGTCGTCCGCGATCTTCGATCGATTCCACACGTTCGAAGGCCATGTGCCTGCCGGCTTCTGGGTGAACTGGCTCGGCGTGCGCACGAGGGCCGGCGTATGGCCGTTTCCGCCGGACGTCCGCGCAATCTACGAACGCGATCGACACGAGCGGGGGCGCGTTCCCACCGGCGACGAGCACGTTCTCGACTGGGTGCCGCTCCTCGAGGCGGTGGTCGCCGCGCGCGGCATGTTCCGCATGGTGGCGCTCGGCGCCGGCTGGGGGCGTTGGCTCACCGCCGGCGCGTTTGCGGCGCGCCAGCAGGGCCTGGCGTTCCATCTCACCGGGGTGGAAGCCGAGCCGGAACACTTCGCGTGGATGGGGCAGCATTTCGACGACAACGCAATTCCTCCCGGCTCGTATCGATTGATTCATGCCGCGGCGTCGTCCTCTACCGATCCATGCTGGTTCCCGGTGGCGAAGCCCGATTGGTACGGACAGTCGATCGTGGCCGCGCCCGCTGCCGTGCTCCCCGCGGAGCAGACGGAGCTGACAGTCGAGGGCACGCTGGTGCGCCGGGTGCCGTCGGTCACCATCGAGGAAGTCCTCACCGACCGCGACGTCGTCGACTATCTGCACATGGACATTCAGGGAACCGAGTTCGACTTTCTCGCGCGCGATCCCGAGCGGCTGAATCGTCTGGTCCGCATGGTCAACATCGGCACGCACTTTTCCAGCACATTGGGATCCTAAGCTTAGAATTCCACGTGGACAAGTTGTCGC
>JADMIO011054750.1_pt1 | contig 57715 bp, 63 predicted proteins | sample 8958161 | NCBI WGS metagenome assembly JADMIO01 (sample SAMN16585339, study PRJNA669376) | soil metagenome | isolation source: Crop rotation soil | place: USA: Cullars Rotation, Alabama | collected 2011 | reverse complement strand
GCCGCGACTTCAAGTCACGTGAATTCCAAGCTTCGGATCCCACTGTGCTGGAAAGGGGCACCCCGCTTTCATCGCGAAAGACCTGGGCTGTAGTAGAGACCCAGTGAACGCTGCCATTGGGATGGATCACGCGGAATTCGACATCGTAGGGCGTGCCGTTCCGGATCGCTTCCTGAATCGCCTCGGCGACGCGAGGGGAGTCCTCGGGATGAATAAGGCGGCCGAAGTCCTCGACGGTTCCCGGAGACTTGCCGCGCTCCACGCCATGGATGTCGTAGACCATGTCGGACCATTCGATTTGATTGGCTGCGATGTCCCAATCCCACACGCCAATCTTGCCGGCTTCGAGCGCGAGGGTGAGGCGCTCTTCGCTGCGCGCGATCAGGTCTTCGGATTTTCTCCGTTCGGTCACGTCCCGGAAGACGAGAACCCCACCCAGGGTGCGGTGCTCCTGATCCCGGATAGGCGCAGCGCTGTCTTCAATCGGCGTGACGCTCCCGTCCCGATGGATGAGAACGGTGTGATTGGCGAGACCAACAATCACGCCTTCGCGAAGGGCCCTGTCCACAGGGCTTTCCACGGGTTGAAGAGTATTCTCATTCCGTATGACGAACACTTCGGCAAGGGGCCGTCCAGCGGCGTCCGCCTGGCTCCATCCGGTGAGCTTTTGCGCTACCGCATTGAGAAAAGTGACGTTCGCCTCGGCATCCGTGGCGATCACGGCGTCCCCAATGCTGGCCAAGGTGGTTTGTAGTTGATCGCGCGATTCCGCGAGAGCCTGCTCCGCCCGGCCCCGCTTTGCATGTTCCACGGTGAGCGCCTGAAGCCGATCTTCGCTCCGGGCGCGGGACCGGCGCAGCGCTTCATTGAGGATGCTGATAAAGGCGCTGACCCCAATAAACATGACGGCGCCGACTATATTGGTCGGATTGAAAGTGTCGAGTGGCTCTCCGGGCGAAATGACGACATAAAAAGTCACCAACAGGCTGAGGATGGCGGCCAGAATGCCGGGACCAAGGCCACCAAACCACGCCGCGAACATGACGGCCGGGAAGAAAGTGATGTAAGGAACGGTTGCGCCTAGAACACTGGAGAGGACGGAGCGGAGCGCGAGGCTGACGACTACGGCGCTCACGGCCGCGGCATAGCGAATGAAGAAATCGAGGTGCGACTCCTTAGCGGGACCGTCCTTGGCCGGTACGGTCTCCAACACTTCCTGCTTCATGCGCTTGTCGTAGTGTCCCATAGCGGGGAAGCGCAGTTCGTTAAAGGACGCTTATGTTGCAGCTAGCATCGCTTTCCAGGCGGATTCGTCGAAGCCTACGGCGAGTTGGTTCGCACAGCGAATCAGGGGGAGGCGAAGAAGTTGAGGAGCGCTTTCGATCCGGGTGAGCCAGCCGGCTTCCGAGACGATCATGTGCTGGAGGCCGGCCTCGATATACGGCTTGCTTTCCTTGTCGATCAGCGCCTGCAGCCCGAAGCGCGTGACGAACCGGCCGATCTCGCCTGGAGACATCGGTTTCTGCTTCAGATCGACAAAGTGGATCGGGATGCGCCGCTCCTTAAAGAAGCGCTCGGCCGCGCGCGTGGCGGACGAGTTTTTCAAGCCGAAGATCTGGACATTGGTGGGCATAGGCCAACCTCGAATGCTACCTCATGGCCGCCTGTGCTGCGGTGTTGCCCCGGTAGGTACACTTGAGAGATTCGATGAGTGCCAACAGTGGAGTGGGGTTAGCCGCGGCGCCAGGGCCGGAGGCAGGTCTTACGCGCGAGCGTCTGCTGTGGGCCTATCGCGTAATGCTGATGTCGCGACGGCTGGACGACCGCGAGATTTTGCTCAAACGGCAGAACAAGATCTTCTTCCAGGTGTCGGGCGCCGGGCATGAGGCAATTCAGGTAGCGGCCGCCATGGCGCTGCAGCATGGATCCGATTGGATCTATCCTTATTACCGCGACCGCGCACTGTGCCTGGCCTTGGGCGTTTCGCCGGAGCAGATGCTGCTGCAGGGCGTAGGATCATCGCTCGATCGCGCATCGGGCGGGCGGCAGATGCCATCCCATTGGGGCGATCCGGATTTGAAGATTGTCAGTTCCTCGTCGCCCACCGGGACCCAGTTTCTGCAAGCTGTCGGTTGCGCGGAAGCGGCCCGCAAGCTCGATCCACAGTCCAGCCAGTTGGTGCTCGTGACCTCCGGCGACGGCGCGACGAGTGAGGGCGAATTCTGGGAAGCCCTGAACATTTGCTCCCTGGAACGCCTGCCTGTGCTTTTCCTGATCGAGGACAACGGCTACGCGATCTCTGTTCCGGTGGAGTATCAAACCGCCGGCGGCAACATCGCTCGTTTGGCCGAAGGATTTCCCGATCTGTTTCGCGTGGAAGTAGACGGCTGCGATTTTCTTGCCTCTTATGAAGCAATGCGCGAGGCCGCCGACTACTGCCATACCGAGGCGGGACCAGCTTTAGTGCGCGCGCGGGTCACGCGTCCCTATTCTCATTCCCTATCCGACGACGAAACACAGTATAAAACCGCCGCCGAGCGCAAGGAGGAAGCCGAGCGCGATCCGGTGGAGCGCTTTCCGGAATGGCTGCTAGCCGAGGGGTACTTGGATCGCCATGCACTGCAGTTGATCGCGCATGAAGTGGAAGAGGAAATCCGCGCGGCTGTCGATCAGGCTCTGGCATCCCCATCACCGGCGAAGAACACCGTCTTGCGTCATCTGTATGCGGAGAAGAATTCGCCTACAGACGAAACCTTCGACACCCCTCCGCTGTTGTCGGGCGAGCCCCGCACGATGGTCGACACGATCAATCGCACACTCTACGAGGAGATGGAGCGCAACCCGCGCATCGTCGTTTTCGGCGAGGACGTCGCCGATTCCAGCCGCGAAGAGAACCTGATGGAAGTGAAGGGCAAGGGCGGCGTCTTCAAAGCCACGCAAGGCCTGCAGCGCGCCTTCGGCGGCAATCGCTGCTTCAATACCCCGATTGCCGAGGCAGCGATTGTAGGTCGCGCCATCGGCATGGCAACGCGCGGTCTGAAACCGGTGGCGGAGATTCAATTCTTCGATTACATCTGGCCGGCGATGATGCAGATCCGCGACGAGATGGCGACGCTGCGCTGGCGCAGCAATAACTCCTTCGCCTGTCCGGTGGTATTGCGCGTGCCAATTGGCGGCTATCTGAACGGCGGATCGATCTATCACAGCCAAAGCGGCGAATCGATCTTCACCCACATTCCGGGGCTACGCGTCGTGATGCCATCAAATTCGCTCGATGCCTGTGGTCTGCTGCGCACCGCGATCCGATGCGAAGATCCGGTCCTGTTTTTCGAACACAAGAAGCTCTACCGCGAGGCATACAACCGCTCGCCGCATCCGGGGCCGGAGTATTGCATTCCCTTCGGCAAGGCCCGCGTGGCCAAGCGAGGCCGCGATTTGACGATCGTGACCTACGGCGCATTGGTGCAAAAATCGCTGCAGGCCGCCGCGCAGGTGGAACAGCGCGATCCACAGCGCAGCATAGAAGTAATCGATTTGCGAAGCCTGGCTCCCTATGATTGGGCGGCCATTGAGGAATCGGTGCGCAAGACCAACCGCCTACTCATCGCACATGAGGACGTATTGTCCTTCGGCTACGGCGCCGAACTGGCAGCACGGGCCGCATCCGAGCTATTCGATTGCCTGGATGCTCCCATCGCGCGCGTAGCCGCGCAGGATACATGGGTGGGATACAATCCCGACCTGGAAGACGCCACACTGCCGCAGACCGCGGATCTGGTGCGTGAAGCCGAGCGCATCCTTCGCTATTAAGGCTTGGGCGTCACTTTCACGATGACCGCGGTAAAGTGCGTGCCCGGCTCCACCAGAAATTGATGCGGTGTATTGGCAGGAACATAGATCATGTCACCCGCGGTCACGGGATACTTGGTGCCGCCGTCGATCGCCGTACCGCGTTGCTCGCCGGGTGCCGTACGCTTACCTTCAATCAGCTTTGATCCCTGCGCGCCAATCAAGATGGCTCCTTCACCCTCGCGGATGACGATGAAGTCGGCCTGCTCGTCGTGGATCTCCGCCGTCGACGGACCATCTCGGTAAAGAATGAAGGCCGAGTCCATCAGGCGCTCGGTAGAAAGATGCAGCTCCGGATTGATCTTGGGCGGAAGCTTCTGATCGACCTCCTTTAGTTGACCGGCTTTCCAAAGGACGGGCGTCTTTGGGTCCGCGGCATTCAGGCAAACGGCCACGCCGAGAGCGAGCAGGAATGGGAAACGCATGGCGCTAGCGTATCAGGCGCGCGCACTTCAACGCATTCCGACGACCTCGAGCGGCCGCTACCAATCAACATTGACTGTCGAAATGACTTGGTCTTTCACTTCGATGGTTTCTTCGTAGGGAGTCTTGCCGTCTGCGGTGAGGCGCAGTTTGTGCTTGCCAATGGGGAGGGTTATAACGGCAGGTGTTTTCTGGGCCATGGGTTGGCCGTCGATTGAGACCGATGCGCCCGCCGGAGTGGAGCGCAGCATCAGGGTGCCGGTGATGCGCTCTATGCCGATGTCGAGCAGAACGTCGCGCGGAACTTCGATGCGCCGGTTGACGGGGCGGTAGGTATCGAGGGACAGCGACAAGGTGTGGCTGCCGCGGTCGAGGAGAAGGGAACAGGGCGACGTGCAGGTGCGTGCGCCGTCGTCGATGGAGACTTTGGCGCCGTTGGGTCGAGTGGAGATTTCTACGAGCGAGGGCTCGGAGCTGTCGAAGTTAGGCGGATCGTCGGACCGAGCACGTGGGCCATTGGCAGAAGAGCCGGGGACGGGGGAAGCGTTGGGCGCGACGCCCGGTGTTGATGCGGTGGCATCGGTGCTGACGGTCTCTTCGACGGGTGCAGGAGGCGACGTAACGGCGCCCGGCATGGGGGTTGGGCGAGAACCATCGTCGCTGGCCGCAACGGAATCGGGTTGCTGTCCGCTATGGATAAGGTTATCGTAGCCCCAATAGGCAAGCACGGATGCGATCACCAGGGCGGGAACAGCGAACAGCGCGACCCAGAATAGCGACCGGCGAGGTTTGTCCTGCAGGCGAACGGGACGGCGCGCTTCCGGCAGTTCGACGGTGCTCGTTGTGGTGGGTACAAACACAGGCTTAGGTGCGGGTTCCGATGGCGGGATCGGGGCTGAGATCGATGCCGAGGCCGCCGCAGGCATCGGAGATTCAACACGGGACGTCACCGTAGCGGTCGACGAAGGGTAGACGGTTGCAACTGTGGGAAGGTCGCCAGCGGAACCGCGCGGCAAGGCGCGCCACGTAGGTGCCGATTCCAGGGCTCGGGAGAGATCTGCAACGAATGCCGTGCACGTGCGATAGCGGCTGATGGGGTGTTTGGAGAGCGCTCGATGCAGCGCGTTGGCGCCATCCGCAGGGAGCGATGGGTTAATGAGATTCGCTCCCTGCGCCGTCTGCTGGGTGATCTGATAGAGCAGCGAAGGCAGAGTGTCGCCACGGAAAGGCCGTTCGCCAGTAAGAAGTTCGTAAGCGATAACGGCTAGCGAGAACTGATCGCTGCGTCCGTCGATGAGCGCGCCCTCAATTTGTTCGGGCGACATGTAGCTGGGCGTGCCCACCAATGTGCCGCTGTGCGTCAACTGCTGCGAGGCGATTTTCGCGATGCCGAAATCGGCGATCTTCGGTTGGCCGTTGGCGTCGACCAGAATGTTGGCTGGCTTTATGTCACGGTGAATGACGCCCTTGGCGTGCGCGAAATCAAGCGCCGTGGCGACTTGTGCGAGGACGGACAAAAGCGCCGCGTTGGGAATGGCTTGTCCGTCGTTCCAGCGGCTGTCAAGCGAGCTGCCTTCGACCAGTTCCATAGCGATATACGCGAGGTCCTGATCTTCGCCTGCGTCGAAAATGGTGACGATGTTGGGATGCAGCAGGGCTCCGGCCGAGCGCGCTTCGCGGAAGAGCCGTTCGCGAAGAAGGTTACGCTCGCCCTCGTCGGCGAGGTTGTCAAATCGGATAGTTTTTACTGCGACGATGCGGCCGATGGCGGGATCGGTTGCGCGATAAACGATGCCTGAAGCGCCGCGCCCGATCTCACCGGCAAGCTCGTAGCGGCCGATGCGCTGCATTTGTCCATAATTGTAGCGTGCGGCCCGCCGCCCTAATTATGGACAGGGCAGCGGCTAACCTTCTTCGGCGGCGCAGGTTCGGCAGTTGGCGGCGCGGGAGCCTGTACTGTTTTGCGTGTTCCTAGTGCGAGCGCCCGCCAGATTCCACGTTGGTATGCACGCTGGATGGGACGGCCGAATGCGGTTTCGATGCGAGCGAGGCTACGGTCGGTGAAGCCGCCAAGGAGAAGTCGGCCTTCTGGAGCGAGGATGCGATCCAGTTCGGGCGCGAGAGCCTCAAGTTGGAGCGCGTTGATGTTGGCGAGGACGAGTGTGGCGATTCCGGAGGCGAGCGAGCGCGGCGAGCCGCACCAGATTTGGGCGGATATACCCTCTTCAGTGAGGTGCTGCCCGGCTTCGGCGGCGGATGTTGCCTCGACATCGCAGCCGAGGAGTCGATGGGCGCCCAGTGCATGCGCGGCGGCTGTCAGGATTCCGGAGCCGGTGCCGACGTCGACAACCGTATCGCCGGGACGCAATTCTTTCTCCAGAGCTTCGAGCATCAACAAAGTGGGCTCGGAGAAGCTGGTGCCGGAACCTTGGCCGGGATGGATGGCAACGCGGAGGCGGCCGGTCGGTTGAACTTCGGTATTCCACGACGGAGCCAGCCAAAGTTTCTCGCCGACACTGACCGGATGCCACGCCTGCTTCCACGATTCTTCTGTTGCCGGTTCGGCGACATCGCGCCACCCGGTAAAGCCGGAAATTGCGCCGGCTTCGAATGGTTCGTCGAAATACGCTTCGATCCGGTAGACGCTGCCGGGGAGTTCCGTTTCCTGGATGCCGAGAGTGCCGCGCTCCCAGAGTTCGGCGCTTAGCTCATCGATCGAGCTCCGCCGGCATTCGAACGTAGCGATCGAGAGGCTCACTGGGCGAAACGCCGGAAGAAGCTTTTCGAATTCCACTCGGGCCGCGCTGGCTGATCGGCGATCTCGCGAACGATAGCGGCTTCGATCTCGGTAAATTTGGCGGCGGCCTCTAGATCCATCGGCTGAGAAAGATCGTCGGACGGCGCGTGGTATCGGTCATGCGTCCAGGTCTTCTGCATTTGCTCCTCCGGCGAACCTTTCTTGTTGCCGATCTTAAGAAACACGGCTGGAATGCCCTTGCGGACGAAGTTGTAATGGTCGCTGCGAACGAAGAGATTGCGTTCGGGTTCTGGATCGTCTTCGAGTGTGATTTTGAACTTGGCCGCGACACGGGCCAGCGGTTCCTTGAGTGTGGATTCGCTGATCCCGATGCCGGTGAGAATCTTCATTGGATAGAGCGGCAGGTACATGTCGCTGTTCACGTCGGCGACGATGGAGGACGCAGGCAAGCCAGTATGCTCCATCAAGTACCGTGAGCCGAGCAGTCCTTTCTCTTCAGCCGTGACGGCAGTGATAATCACGCTGCGTTTCGGTGGCTTGGCGGCGAGAGCCCGGGCAGCTTCTATCATCGATGCCGTGCCGCTCGCGTTGTCCATAGCGCCGTTATAGATGGTGTCGCCGTTGACCGCCGGGCCGATGCCGAGATGGTCGAGATGGCCGGAGAGCACGACGTATTCCTTGCTCAATACAGGATCTGTGCCGGTGATGATGCCTGCGACGTTCTCCGACGTCACTGCACCAAGTTCGGTCTTGATGGTTGCCCTGATACGGATCGGCAATGGGAATCGCGGGAGAGTCTTCTTCTCATCGGCGATCTTCAATAGGTCGGCGAACTTGTATTGGGAGCCAGCGAAGAGCTTTTCCGCCCGTGCAGGATTCATCGCCGCGCCAAAACGCACCAGTTGCGATTCATCGAGGGCTGCGTCGGCAAGAACCATGGCGGCAGTGAAGGCGGACGGCGCTGAGCGTTCCCACGGAACATCCATATTCTTTGGATTGGCGATGCTGATGAATCCGACGGCACCGGCCTCTTTGAATGCTGCCCACCGCACGCCTGGGGAACCGGCGTGAGATTGCAATGAGCCCGAAAGCTGATCGGGTGCGCCAGAAAGGTAGACAACGATTTTGCCCTTCACGTCAATCCCAGCGAGGTCGTCGTGATTGGCCTCGGGCGTGTGCAGTCCATAGCCGATGAAGGCGAGCGGCGCTTCCACCTGTGGCGCAAGATTCACGCGGGCGCTCAGAACGTAATCGTCGCCGAGGTTGAGCAGTTCGCTGACGCCAGCCTCGCGCAGTATGTTGGCCAAGCATCCTTCGCGGACGACGCGGCGCGTGCGCAATGGGACAGGTTGCAGATAGCTGCCTGCAAACATTGGCTTCAGCCCGGCTTGCTTGAATTGATCTGCGACGTATTCGGCGGCCTTACGGTGGCCGGGCGATCCGGCGTTGCGGCCTTCCAGCGAATCGTCGGCGAGGAATTTGACGTGCGCCCACCAGCGCTCAGCGGCGGGGCTGGCGGCCAGGGCACACCAACTCAAAGCGCCGGCGATAAGCAGAGTTCGGCCAAGTCCTTTCTTACTAAATTTTGGGACGTGAGTCACGGCATTTCTCCCGGATTTTTTCAATTTGTTTGGCATGGTTCTCCACGTGCTGCGTGTAGGTGCTGAGCAGATCCATCAAAGTGAGCTCGCCGCGCTGGGAATGGATCGCCTTGCGAGCGAAGGCCGTTTCCGGCAAGCCTCGCAGCAACTCGAAATTGGCCATGCGAACGGCGCGCAGCAGATCGAGCGAGTCCGACATACGGCGTTCGCTGTAGTCGAGCGCCGCGGCCCAGCGATCCTGATCGAATGCACTGATATTCGGCGTATCCTCGGCGAGGGTTCGTCTCATGCGTACAGCAACTACCAATTCTGTATCGGCCAAATGCGCCACAATCTGTCGGGCGGACCATTTCCCGGGCGCGGGTGAAAAGTCGCATTCTGAGCCGGACATGCCGGAGACGGTGGCGGCCAGCAGCTCCGCGCCGCGTCGAAAGCGTTCCAACAGGGTTTCTAGTTCGGTCATTGGTTTTTAGTAGTAGTCGGCGCAACTCATGTAATAGCCGCAGCGGTCGCACATCAATTTGCACTTGTGCTGACTGAGCTTATTGTTGCAGGCGGGGCAATAGAGCATGGGCTCGCTGGCGTCGGGAGCCGGTTCGGCGACGCGTTCCTTATGGGGTTGGGTCTCACGTGGTTGCGCTTCGCGCAGTTCGGGGTCGTTTTGGGGAACGGGTTGCACCCTTGGCTATTATATCGGGGCGTCGGAATGGCTCGCGAGCGGACAGGCACGGCGAGTTCCTGGCCGCGGGGCTGGGGTCGACTGTTATCGGCTGAGAATCGGCGGGATCGGTTGCTTCCGAGGCGTCTCGGAGCCTTCACAAGTTCGTCCAGTTCCACCAGTTATAGCTGGAGTTTCGAAGTCGCATCTGGGGTATGCGCGATCGGCCGCGAAGCCGGGGCGTTGCAGGGAGCTTTGCAGGGGGTGGGCAGGGGTTTGGAGTTCTGTATTCCCTGTTAGTACAGGGGTTCTGGCGTTTTTTCGAGAGCTTGGAAAGATGCGCGGCTCAGGCATGGTCAAGCTCGACCTTTCCATGCGACCAGCGTCGCAGGTGGGGATTGGGCTCGCGGTGGGTTTGTTTGTAGTCGCGTTTCTGGCGGCTATCCATCGTGCTGGGTCTCTTGCTCAATGAATTGTGGTTGTGGTTTGTCCATGCGCCGTGCGTTTGGGCTCGGCGAGTTTGGGTTTGTTCGGTCATTTTTTGCGTACTGCCGATTCGCCGTGCCCTTGCGGTGAAGGGCACCGATTGTTATCGGCTGAGAATCGGTGGAAACGGCTGGCGGGGCGGCGGCGGTGGAGGGCGGGGGCTGGTTGAGAGCCAAAATCATGCAGGGTCGTGCGGCTCTAATTTGTTCGTCTGATCCTGCAGAAAAATCGCGGCTCGGCTTCTTATTCGGTGCGTGCTGCTTGGAATGGTTTGCCATACGTAGCCGATGGTAGAGCGTGCAATGAGAGGCGGCGGGGAGGTGGCGGGCAAGCGGTTGATTTGAGGAGAAATGAAAATTTTGGCCGGCCGTAATCGGCGCTTGCGGAGGGCGCGGTTCGCGCGGGATTGTCGGGGAGGGCTTAGGAGAGAGCAGATCTGCAAAAGAACGGTAACACAGGCGGAAGAGAATGGGCGGGATCGAGCGAGGTTGGCGTGGTCGGGGTTTTGGGGCCTATCCGCTGGTAGCGCGGAATTGTAGTAACGATACTCAGTATGAATTCAGACGGTGTGTCCCTTAGGGGAATTGCGCAAAAAGTCGCTATACGTCCGGCTGCTAACATGCTGGTTCTATGAGGGTGCTATGAAAACGAACGTGAGACAACAGGTCGAAAATCGCTAGAAATGCTAGCAAAATTGTAGGGACGGAGCAGGCTGTCCCGTTGCGCCCCTTCCCTCAGAGTGCGCTGATGGGCCAAATACTCTCAAGAATTGGGAAACGTTCCGTCTGTCCCGGATTTGCCCTCCATCCCAATGAGCATCTTTAGCGTGTAGTTATGAATCCGGTAGTAGCCTTTGTCGCCGTCGACCGTAGCGGAGCCGTCATCCACCGCCCGATGGATCGAAGCAACTTCAAACTCCTGCGCCAGAGCCGCGACGGTAAAACCCAAGAGCATCGCGAATTCTTTCAAGCAACCCCCTTCGTGAACTTAGGGTACCGCCGCCGTAAGTCTTGCAGGTCGCCCCAGTGACCCGGAATCGCCAAAAAGCATGTACGGAGCTGCCGACCCGTTGCGCACCAAACGGAAAAGCCCCCGGCTTTCGCCGAGAGCTCTTTTCGATATATACAGCGGGTCGCTGCTTACCTGGTGACCTGGAGGCTAGTTTCACCACCGAGGCCGCCTCCTTTTGGGCCGCGGGCGCCGACGCCGTTGGAGAGACGGCCTTCACCCATAGTGCCTTGTCCTCGAAGTAGGAGGTGTTGCTGGCGGCGCAGCGCATCCAGGCTGCTTTGCTGGGTGCCCGAGGCTGCGGTGTTGAAGCCGGAGCTGGAAGATGACCCAGGAGCCTTTGTCCATTTCAGTCAGGGTGAGGTTCCTGTTCGTGCGTTCGGTGGTCACCTTGATCTTGGTACCGGCTCGTAAGTTGCCCAAGTTGAAGCTGTACTCGCGGCTATTGCGGGTGAGGACGACTGGCGGCTTAAGCGGGTGGTCTGGCGGCAGCGGTTGCTGCAACTGGGCTTTGACCTCCAGCTACGCTTGGACCGGCGGCTAGGCTTGACCGTTAGGAACGGGGGGGCGCGGGTGGCCGGGGGCAAATGGGCGACTGGTGGCCTTGTTTGTCGTCGGACTCAAGTCCGACAGCAGGCTCAAAGCCTGCGCCACGTACGCTACTCGCAAGTTGGGTGGCCTTTGGGTACGGGTGCATCGGAAGCTCTTTCATTGGGCGCACAACGGAACTGGCTCTCGACCTGCGTCTCAAGCTGCCCTGTGCGCGAAACACCATTATAATGGGGGCAACATGCGCTATAAACTCGGAATCCTTGGACTTGTTGGATTGGTTGTGTTGGTGGGCCAGCAGCGCGTCCGCCAGGAGCCGGGGGTAGGGAAGCCGTATCTCGGCCGACATGCTGCCGTGGGTGCGGGCACGCATCATGGAACTGGCGCGGCGTTGCAGCTTTTCCGCGCGGGTGGCAATGCGGTGGATGCCGGCGTTGCGGCTACGATTGCGGGCTCGATTGTTGAGTACAGCCATTTCGGGTTTGGCGGTGAGGCGCCGATTCTGATCCGCACCAAAGAGGGCAAGGTGGTGTCGATTGCGGGCATTGGGACGATGCCGAAGCTGGCCACGGCGGACTACTTCCGCAAGCGCAAGCCGGAGCCGGGCGAGATCGATGCTCGGGAGCCGGAAGGCGTCGGTGGATTCATTCCGGGGTCGGGCATTACGCCGCCGTTGGTGCCGGGGATGATTGAAGGCGTCCTGGTGGCGCTGCGCGAATACGGCACGAAGAGCGTGGCTGAGGTGATGGCGCCGGCGATTGAGCTTGCCGATGGTGCGCCGGTGGATGAGTTGCGCGCGAACACGCTGGCTTTTTCCAAGAAGTTTTTGGCGGCGTGGCCGTCTTCGAAGGCTGTATTTCTGCCGAATGGTTCGACGCCGGTCGAGGGTGAGATCTTCCGTCAACCGGAGCTAGCGGCTACGATGCGAGCGATGGTGAATGCCGAAAAGGTCGCCAAGGCTAAGGGCGCCAATCGCGTGCAGGCGATCGACGCGGTACGCGATTATTTCTATCGCGGCGAGATCGCTCACAAGATCGACGCGTTCATGAAGGAGAACAAAGGTTTCCTTCGCTATGAAGATATGGCGGCTTTCCGTGTGACGCCCGAGGCACCGGCGTCGACGACGTATCGCGGTTACACGATCTACAAGCCGGGTTTCTGGGGTCAAGGGCCTTCGATGCTGGAGACGGCGAACATGATGGAAGGCTACGATCTGAAGCCGCTGGGGCATAACTCGTCCGCTTATGTGCACCGGTTTGTGGAAGTGCTGAAGCTCGCTTATGCGGATCGCGACACTTACTATGGCGACCCTAAGTTCAACGCGAAGATGCCGTTTGAGCGGCTGCTGACCAAAGACTATGCTGCGTCGCGGCGCAAGTTGGTTGGTGATGCGGCATCCAGTGATTTTCGGCCGGGGTTGGAAGCGAAGTACGGCCATCATCCGATTGAGGACAAGCTGGCGTATCGGCGGATTGATGATGCGCTGTTTGCGAAGGACACGACGGCGATGGCCACCATGGATTCTGATGGCGTGATGTTCGTGGCGACGCCTTCAGGGGCGTGGATGCCGTCGATCATCGCGGGTGACACGGGTATTCCGCTTGGCCAGCGTGCACAGAGCTTTTTGCTGGTGCCGGGGCATCCGAATGAACTCGCGGGAGGGAAACGCCCTCGTGTCACGCTATCGCCGACGTTGGTTACGAAAGATGGCAAGCCCTCGATGCTGCTATCGACGCCCGGTGGCGACAATCAGGAGCAGGCGCTCTTCCAGGTGTTCTTGAATATTGCCGAGTTCGGGATGAATGCTGCTGAGGCTGTGGAGGCGCCGCGGTTCCAGACGCGGCATCTGGTGGCTAGCTTCGATAATCATGCTGTAGGGCGCAATGAGCTTTTGCTCGATGAGCGGTATCAGCGGAATACGATGAGCGAGCTGGCGCAGAAGGGCCACAAGGTGCTGATTAACGGGAAGTTCTCATCGGGCGCTTCGCCGGTCGTGGTGAGGATGCTGCCGAGTGGCGCGATTGAAGCCGGCGCGGATCCATACGGGCATGTGGTGGCGGGGGCTTACTAGCGTTCGCTGCCTTGATCAACGATCACGCCAACTCAACAGAGCCGCGAGTGGTAACGAGCGGAGCTTCAAACACGGCCATAGGTTCTCCCTGCCGCCTCGTGACATATTCGATCGCACCAAGTAAATGCGACTCCTTCCAGAGATAGCGGGTGCTTCCGTGCCGTGTCCATCGACGGGTTCTTGTGGGTGTACCGTCCAGCTCTGAAAGTGCGAGAGTTGCGTTGCTCTTGAGGGCGGTTAGCACTAGCTCGGGACGACGGTCCGCTTTCACAACTACATGTACATGATTTGTTCGCACGTGCACTGCGATGAGGTCCCATCCTCGGCGCTTGCAAGTGGACTGAATTGCTTGCAGCGTCGCGTTGCGGAGTTCCAGAGTAGACAGGATGAACGGAGGCTCGCGCATCCGCAGATTAGAGTTCAGTTCTCTCAGAGCATCCGGCTCGGGAAATGGTGTTCGGTAAATCCGATGTTCGAGATCGACGGTTTCCGGTTCTCCGGGTAGGTGGGAGCCGTACGTGGAGAATGTCAGCAGGTAGTGAAAGGCCACTTCGGAATGGAAGTGGCCTCTAGCCTAAAAATTTCTCAGTTGTATGAGCGGGCGCGGGAATTCTACGCTCCCTACCGGTCGCGGCTCTGTGGTGCGGAGATTTGAGTGAGACTGATGCCTAGCGGCGTGCGCCGCGTTGGGGGTTGCGGACCTTTGTCAGGCGCATTTTGGCCTTCTTGCGCTTGGGCTTGCTAATCAGGAATGTGCCCGAGCCAACATATTCAGCTTTAAAGAGTTTTTCGTCTGCCATGGGATAAACTAGTAGTTTACCCCAAACAGGATGGAAGTGGAGAGAAGCCCCGAACCGGCCAGTGGTTTTTACCAAGGGACCTTCCGGGCGCTGCGGCATCGGGACTTCCGGCTGTACGTCATGGGACAGACGGTTTCGCTGGTCGGAACCTGGCTGCAATCGATGGCGTTGAGCTGGATGGTGTACCGGCTGACGCACTCCTCGCTGCTGATGGGCACGGTACAGTTCTGTACGCTGTTTCCCTCGCTGCCCTTCGGCCCAGTGGCGGGGTTCGTCGCGGATCGGTTTTCACGGCGGCGCGTGATTCTCTGGATGCAAGGGGCGATGCTGGTGCAGGCGGTGGTGCTGACGGTGCTTGCTTATCTGGGAACGATCACGGTGACGCAGATCATCTGGCTCGCGCTGTCGTTGGGGATGTTTACGGCGTTTGAGACGCCGTCGCGCCAGTCCATTTATGTCCATATGGTGGGGCGTGAGGATCTGGCGAATGCGATTGCACTGAACTCGATGGCGTACAACGCGGCTCGGGTGATTGGGCCTTCGCTCGGCGGCTTCATGGTGTACGCCGTGGGTGAGACGTGGTGCTTTGCGATCAACGCCGTTTCGTATCTCGCCGTCATCGTTAGCTTTCTGTTGATGAACACGCACGAACCGGAGCGTGAGCAGCACGGCTCGGCATTGGGGCATTTCAAGGAAGGGTTGCTTTATGCGTGGCGGCGCAAGCCGCTCCGCGCGTTGCTGGGGCTTTCGACAATTACCAACCTTGCGTCCGCGCCGATCCTTGTGCTTGCTCCGGTGTTTGCTGATGGCCTCTTTCACACAGGTCCCCGAGGCTATGGTTTTCTGACGGGCGCCTTCGGATTGGGTGCAATCGGCGGCACGTTTCGGCTCGCTAGCCATCGGCGAATTAGCGCCATGCCGAAGGTGGTGTCGATCGCGGCCATCGCTGTGGGTGCCAGTGTCATCCTATTTGCGGCGGCGCCGATGTACCTGGTTTGCCTCGTCGCCATGCTGTGCTGCGGGTTCTCAGTGATGACGCAGCTTCCGGGCACGAACATGCTGGTGCAGAGCCTCATCGGCGAAGAGTATCGAGGGCGCGTGATGGCCCTTTACACGATGTCGGTGGTTGGGATGATCCCGATTGGCAACCTGGCGGCGGGTGCGCTGGCTGAGGTGATCGGGCCGCGGTGGACGGCATTCGCGGGCGGCGTCATTTGCCTCGCTGGTAGCGGAGCGTTCGCGCGTGCTCGCGGCATTATTGAAGCCGCGCTGGCCTCTATGAGCGAGAGCCGGCGTTCATAGCAGAGAATGGAAGCACGGTGAAAAATCGAATCGCGCGGGGGCTCCTTGTCTGGTTGTGCGTCGGCGCGCTCACGGCCGCATCCGCGCAAAATGTCGACGAGATCATGAAGTCGCTGGCGCAGATCTCCGGTCTAAAGGCTCTGAAGCCAGTTCCCCAGGAACGGATGACACGCGAGGACCTGCGCAAGTTTTTTGACAAGCGCATGCGCGACACCATGAAACCCGAGCAGGTGCGCCGCGAAGAACTGGTGCTCAAAATGATGGGGCTTGTGCCTCAATCCTTTAACTTGAGCAAGTCCGTCGTTGACCTGCTATCAGAGCAAGCCGCCGCGTTCTACGACTACCAGCTAGGCAAGATGGTGATGCTGGAGGGGTCGAACGGAATGTTGGAGGAACTGGCGCTGGTGCACGAATTGGCGCACGCGCTTGCGGATCAGCATTTTAAGATCGAGAAGTTCCTGCGTTCGGTATCCGAGGAAGATGAAGCGACGCTGGCCCGCCAGGCTGTAATGGAAGGGCAAGCGCAATGGCTCATGTCGGAATACATGGCGCGCCGCATGGGACAAAGCCTGCTCACAAGTCCGGCGCTTGCCAATATGTTGAGCACGGCTTCCGATCCCTCGGGACAATTTCCCGTGTACGACCAGGCGCCACTGTATCTCCGGGAAAGTTTGGTGTTCCCCTATGCGGCGGGAATGCAATTTCAGCAAGCAGTGACGGCAAAGCTCGGGCAGCCGGGGTTCGCGGCCGTTTTCGAACACCCGCCGGTGAATTCACGCGAAGTGCTGCATCCCGATGTCTATCTGAATCTGGTGAAAGAGCCGCCCGCCAAGATCGAGCCGCCGGAGATTGCACGCGGCCGGGAATGGAAGATGATCTCGGAGGGCGTGGTGGGCGAGTTCGATCACCAGGTGCTGCTCAAACTGTACGCCAAGGACGCGATGCCTCTTGCGGCGGAATGGCGTGCCGGACAATTCCGGCTTTATGAACAGCGAAAGACCAAAAAGGTTGCACTCTCGTACGCGACACGCTGGAGCAACGCCGATGCGGCGCGCCGCTATATGGATGCTTACCGACGCGTGCTGGCGGGTAAATGGACCGACCTTCGAGTCGACTCCGAGTCTGGTGATACGGTTGTCGGCTTCGGCGGCGGGGCGAGGTTCGAGTTGAAGCTCAGCGGCGACACGGTGGTGAGCCAAGAAGGACTTCCCGAAGGTACACTGAAACAGTGAAAGGGATCGAGATGAAGAAAACAGTTAAGACATCGGTGAATTTGACCCGCCGCACCGTGCTGGCCCTGCCGTTGGCTGCGGCCGCATTGCAAGGAGCGAATCTGCCGCGCCCCACGCCTGCGCTCAAGATCCCTCGTCCGGGCGGCGTGCCACCGATCGATCCATCGGCGCATAAGGGCAAAGTCGTGGCGATGTTCTTTCTTCTCACTACGTGCCCCCATTGCAAGGCATTTTCGAGAGCGCTTACCAACGTCTCGAAGGAACTGGGGCCGCTGGGCTTCGATGTGGTTGCCGCGGCGATTAACGATGACACCGGGCGCCTGGTGACCGGTTTCGTGCAAGAAACGGGCGCCACGTTCCCGGTCGGCTTCGTGAAGCAGGAAGTCTGCAACGAGTACCTGCAGCATCCTTCGATGGTGACCATGTACATGCCGCAATTGGCTTTGATCGATCGAAAAGGCATGATCCGCTACCAGCATGGCGGCGATGACGAGAAGTTCTATAACGATGGCGAGAACAATCTGCGCAAGGAAGTGAAGCTGCTGCTCGCCGAAAAGGCCACGGGCGGTGCTCCAGCGGCGGCTCCCAAGGCTGCTCCAAAAGGCAAAGTCCCGTCCGAAAAAGGCATCTAACTCGTAGATCTTAAAGGGGCCGTCACTCGGAGGCCTTTTCTTCGCAAGCACTCTGATCGAGAGGAATGAACCTTCCTCTCGAAAAGGAGTTGCTCATGAGTACAGTCACCGAATTGTTCGGCGTAGTGCCGACGGACGGATCGATCGATCCCAACGACATTTCCAATGGCTTCTATCCGCACCTGCGGAAAGTGGGGCCTGCTAATCCCGAGTTTCTCGACGTGGTCTCCTGGCTGAAATTGAAGGGCGCACCGCGAAAGACGAGCCTTGTGGCCAAACGTGCAGAGGCTCTCGACATCTCGGGCCGCTGGATGCCGACCGAGATTGTCTTCGCGGACGACAACGGGGCCGTCCTGGGGCTTGATGCGGCCATGGTATTCAATTTCCCGCATGTGGCTCTGGTCGATCTGAAGGTTTTCTTCGGGTTCGGCAATCCGTCGCTGACGGAGCTCTATCCTGGAATCCGGCAGACAGTCGGTTACGTACAGATTTCACCCATCGGTGCCGCGTGGCCTGAACAGGGTGAGAACTGCTACCGCCCCGCCGATTCCGATCGGAGCGAGTACGGAACCGAATACATCGATCAAACGGGCCACTACCGCAAAGACCGGCATTCTTGGGCCTTTATCTCCTACGGTGTGTGGGTAAAACTACCTAGTTAGGGCCGGTTGCCGATTATTTCGCCCCGCAGCTAAAGGCATTCGCGAGCGCTCCCGAAAGACTACGAGAGGGCGCTTCGTGAATCGCAAGAATTTCATTCCGTTGGTTGGGATCGCCTTCGCTGTGGCGGTGATCTCGACCTGGATCTTTTATGGGCTAGTGGCCGGCCGCTACGAAACGGCGGCCAAGGCTACGGCTCGGACTGTCGTTGTAGCCAAGCGGACGCTGGAGGCCGGTGTAACTGTGTCGCCGGACGATCTGCGATCCATTACCTGGAAGGGCAACGACGCTCCGGATGGAAGCTTCGCGCTCCCGTCGCAGGTGGCTGGTGGACGGCTGCTGGCCAAAGTCGGCGAGAACGAACCGCTCACCAAGGGTGCGATTGAATTGACCGAGGGTGGATTGGCCGGGAGCGGCGTGCCTGTCGGCATGCGTGCAGTCTCCCTGCGGGCGAGCGACTCATCGGGTCTGATGGGGATCCTCGCTCGCGGCAGCTACGTCGATATCCAGGCCGTGAGCCGCCTGCGGGATGGCGATGTTACTGTCCGTACCATTCTTGAGCGTGTACCGGTGCTGCGGTTGCAGAAACCCGGCGAGGACGGCTTGGGTAAGAACGAACCTGCCGTGGTGACGGTGTTGGTAGCAAGTGCCGAAGCGGACCGGCTTGGTCTTGCGGATTCGGGAGGGAAGATTCGATTGGCCTTGCGTAATCCCAGTGACACGGCGACATCGGATGCTTTGGGTGGTGCGCTAACCAAGAACATTTCGTTTGCGGCGCCTCGAGCACTAGCTAATCCTGTGACGTCGCCGAGCATTCAGATGGAAGTGAGCCTCGTGGATGCGCCTGCTGGCGCAGCCGGCGAACCGGGGATCCAAATAGGCGATCCTGCCGGCCTGGCGGTACAAGCAAGTTGGAAAACAGTAGCGCGCAGTGGCCGGACTGCGGTGATCGAAGACCAGCGCGATGGCTATCGGGTGAGGGTAGCGCTTCATCCATCGCATATTGGTGGCGGTCGCGTGGAAGCACTGGTTGAACCGGAGATCAGCTGGCCCGCTGCCGGTGCAACCGAGGCCCGGCGATTTAGCCAAACGATTTCATGGAACGCCGGACAACAACTGCTGGTGAGAGGGCTCACGAAACCGGACGGCGGCCCTGCCATGCTCGTGATTTCCACCCGGGAACTGCGCGAGAGGTAGGACGTGGCCGGAAGCATCGTCCTCTTCTTTATCTTCACTTTTGTGGCGGCCGCCGGGGGTATGGCGTTGTTTCGCTTCTTGCGCCCGAGCGCCGATCGACCTGTTCCGGGGCCTGTTTCAGTTGGCGTTGCGGAGCCTGATCTGTATGATGCCGATCTGCTGAGAGACGAAGCCTTGAGCACGATAACTCTCTGGGATGGTCTGCTGCAAAGGTTTGATTTTGTCGAGATCATGAAACGGCGCGTGGCCGAGGCCGGCATGGGCTGGTCGGTGGGCCGGTTGACGATGTTCATGTTAGTAGCCGGTACAGCGACATTGGTCGCTCTGCGGATGCTGCCCATTGTGCCTCGCTGGATGGTTTTGGTCCTGTCCTGCGCGGCGGCGGCGGCTCCTTACCTGGTGGTGCTACGGCGTCGAGCCCGGCGTCTTCGCAAACTAGAACAGCAGCTACCAGATGCGCTCGATACACTGTCGCGTGCACTACGAGCCGGACACCCCGTACAGGCGGCGCTGGAGATTCTCGCTCGCGAAGCGTCTGCTCCGCTCGCATACGAATTCCGTAAATTGGCGGATGAGCGCGCCCTCGGATTGCCGTTGGAAGAAGCCCTGGACAACCTGGCGGAGCGGGTGCCGGTTTCGGAAATCAGCGAGTTTGCGGCCGCGGTACAAATGCAAAGCCGTACGGGGGGTAAGCTCCACGACGTTCTGGCGCGGCTTTCGGAGAACATGCGGGAGAGCGAAGCGCTGAAGATGGAGATCGAGTCGATTGCCGCGCACGGAAAGATGACCGGCGGCATTCTGACGTTGATGCCAATTGCCATCGCGGTGATCCTGGCGTACACGAACCCGAATCAAATGGCCATTTTGTGGGCGGATCCAATGGGAAGAAATCTGATCGGCGCGGCCCTTGTGTGCCTCGTACTGGCGCACGTGGTGATCCGAAAGCTGGTCGATATCCGGATATAACGATGCTCTTCGCTGGATTCTTTGTCTTCGTGCTGGCGGTAGTACTGGGTGCTGGTTACGCCCTGTTCCAGTTGCGGCCTCTCTCGGAGGGGGCCGCGATGGAACTGGGGGAAGGCGCACCGGGTGTCCAGCCCATGGTCACTGAGGCTTTGAGGAGCCTGGGTGAGAGCCTGCCGATTCGCGGGAAGGAAGCCGATCTTCTTCGAGGACGTTTGTTTCGAGCCGGGTTTCGAGGTCCGTCGGCGGTCACCGTATTTCAGGGATGCCGTGCCGCACTAGCTGCGGTCTCGGTGTTGTTGGCGCTGTGGTGGGGAATGAGCAACGAGGAAGCAGGCTGGGGTGCAACGGCACTGAGCGCGGTTGCTGCCGCGGGCGCCGCATCGATTGCTCCGGAGCGTTGGCTTAACTGGCGCGTGCGAGCGCGTGCGGGCCGAATTCGAGCTGCGCTGCCGCCTGCATTGGAATTGATGACGCTTGCCGTTGAAGCCGGCCAGCCGCTCGACTTCGCTATTCAGAGCGTCGCTCGCGCCCTGCGGCGCGTGCACAAAGATCTCTGTGACGAACTAAGCTTCTACCTGCTTGAAACCCGCGCCGGCAGTTCGCGGCTGGAGGCGCTCGCCCATATCGCCGAGCGCAGTCCGGAGCCTGAATTGAAAAAGCTGGCCGCGGTGCTCAGCGACACCGAACGGTTCGGCAATAGCCTGGCGCCCGCGCTCCGCACGCACAGCAAATACCTGCGCACGCACATGCGGTTCCGCGCCCAGGCCTCGGCACGCAAACTGGGCGTCAAACTGGTCTTCCCCGTGTTCTTTCTAATCTTCCCCTCTGTGCTGCTTGTCACGCTCGGCCCGGCCTATATCCAAGTGCAGCAGTTCTTCAAAACGCTGATCCAATGAGCGCGGCTTGAGTCCCGCAGGGCTCTGAGTTCACGGCCCACGGTATAATTCTCGGTGTGAAAAGAGTCGTTCTTTTGGGTTTGGCTTGCCTACTCGCAGCCGCATGTTCCAAAGACATACAGAATTCGGCCGCGGTGAAGCAGGCGGTGCTCGACTATTTGAAGTCGCGCGGCAATATTGGCCTCAACATGGACGCCATGGATATCCAGGTTTCGACCGTGAGCTTCCGCGAAAAGGAAGCCGACGCGAAGGTGGAATTCGTACCCAAGGGCGGCCCGGCAGGCTCCGGCATGTCGATGAGCTACAAGCTCGAGCGCGACGGCGACAAATGGGTGGTGAAGAGCAAGGCAATGTCTGGCGTGCCCGGCGGTTCTGGCGGCGCAATCCCGGAGTTGCCGCCGGGCCATGTTCCTGTGGCGCCGCATGACGCGCCGCCGAAGGGAAATAACTAAGCCGGTGAAGCGCGTTGCAGTTCTTGGCGGAGGACCGGCCGGCGCATTCACGGCGGAACGTCTGGCGGCGGCTGGCCTGGAGACTATCGTCTTCGACGAGAAGCTGGCGTGGGAAAAGCCCTGCGGCGGCGGTATCACTTACAAGGCGTATTCGCAGTATCCATTCCTGAAGGACAACGATGTTCCGAAGCAGGTTGTCACCGAGGGCGTGATCGGCGCGCACCAGGCGGGTGAAGCGCGGCTGGCGATGGCGCGTCCGCTACTGATCTATGCCCGCAAAGACTTGAACGGCATGATGCTTGAACGGGCTGCACAAGCAGGCGCCCGGATTGAGCAGACACGCGTGTTGAGCATTGACCGGCGCGGCGATGGGTGGAGCGTGGCGACACAGAATGGCCGGCTCGATGCCGACTACTGCGTGGTTGCCACCGGCGCTCGGAACCCGCTACGTCAGGTTGGCACCGCATGGACCGCTGCCGACACGATGGTCGCGCTCGGCTACTACATTCCGTCAACGCAAGCGCACATCGATATTCAATTTCTCAGCAACCTCGAAGGCTATATTTGGGTATTTCCTCGGGCCGGCCACCTGTCGGCTGGCATCTGCGGGAAGGGCGAGCCGGCACAGGCGTTGCGGGCGCGGCTCGATCAATATCTCGCTGAAAAGGGCATCTCAATTAAGGACGCGAAGTTCTACGCTCACATGCTGCCGGCGCTGAACTCGCGCTCCTGGAAGAACAACCGCGTAGCCGGGGATCGATGGATGGCGGTGGGCGACGCAGGCGGGCTTGTGGATCCGGTGACTGGCGAAGGGCTTTACTATGCCTTCCGCTCCGCTGATCTTGCCAGCCAGACAATTTTGAACGACGCGCATGCGCCGGAGATGCTGGGCGCGGCGTACCGTAAGGCGATCGAGCAAGACTTCGCCGAGGATCTTTATTGGGGCTCCTTGCTCGCGCAGCGCGTCTTTGTCGGCCGCTTCTTGTTCCGTAGCGTTCCGGCGCGGATGGTGGAGTTCATCCGGATGAGCCCGCGCTTCCGCACGTTGATGGAAGATCTGATGGCCGGGACGCAGGGTTACCATGACTTGCGCGCTCGCCTGCTAAGCAATTTCAATGGCACGGTGCGCGAGATCATGATGGGCATGCTGCTACGGCGCATTGTTCCCGCACGTCCGTAGCTCCGACGCTTACTGCCGTGGCGGTCCTGGCGCTTCTAAAAGATACAAAGGCATTTTGTGAAAACCCACCAATCTGAAGCATTGCTCGCGCGTGCGAGCCGTATCATCCCAGGCGGGGTGAACTCGCCCGTCCGTGCATTTCGCGGTGTCGGCGGCACTCCTCGATTCATCGTGCGCGGCGAAGGCTCGCATATCTGGGACGCGGACGGCAATCGTTACATCGACTACGTCGGTTCCTGGGGACCGCTACTGTTGGGCCATCGGCATCCGGATGTGATTGAAGCGATCGAAGGCGTTCTCGCCAGAGGCACCAGCTTTGGCGCGCCAACCGAAGCTGAGATCGAACTCGCCGAGATGATTCGGCTGGCGATGCCTTCCATGCAGATGGTGCGGCTTGTCAATTCGGGTACGGAAGCCACCATGAGTGCGCTACGGCTGGCGCGTGGGTTCACCGGGCGCGATCTCTGCGTGAAGTTTGAAGGGTGTTACCACGGCCATGTGGATTCACTGCTGGTGAAAGCGGGGTCGGGCCTTGCGACGCTTGGGATCGCTGACACCGCTGGAGTGCCCAAGGCGTTTGCCGACACGACGATCGCGCTGCCGTACAATTCTGTGGCTGCCTTAGAGCAAGCTTTTGCCGAGCACGGGGCCCGCATCGCTTGCGTGATTGTGGAACCAATCGCCGGCAACATGGGCTGCGTACCACCCGCCGTTGGCTTTCTCGAAACGATTCGAAAGCTCTGCACGCTGCACGGCTCGCTGATGATTCTCGACGAAGTGATGACCGGATTCCGAGTTGCTTTCGGCGGTGCCCAGGCCCTCTATGGAGTGCGTCCGGACTTGAGCACGATCGGCAAGGTGATTGGCGGGGGTCTACCGCTGGCGGCCTATGGCGGTCGCGCGGATGTGATGTCGATGATTGCGCCCTCTGGACCTGTTTATCAAGCCGGCACGTTGAGCGGCAATCCTTTGGCGGTGGCGGCGGGTCTTGCCATGCTGCGTTATCTGTTGGCACATCCGCAGGTCTATGCGCAGCTTGAGGCTCGGGCGGCTGCACTCTGCGCTACTCCTCCGCACGGAGTTACGGTGAACCGGGTGGGCTCAATGTTCACGTTCTTCTTCAACCGCGAAGCGATCACCGATTACGAGCCAGCGAAGCGAAGTGACACGCAGCGGTTTGGCCGGTTCTTCCACCACATGCTGGAGCACGGCGTGTATCTGGCGCCGTCGCAGTTTGAGGCGGGATTCGTTTCGGCAGCCCATTCGGAAGTGGATATCCGGGCCACAGTAGAAGCGGTGACGGACTTTAGGGGCTAGGAGCGCCATCTCCCCGGCCTGACGGCACGGGGCTAAATCCTATCGAGCATGGATACAGGGAGTTATTCGTCACCCATTGTCTCTTCGATGCGCTCGGCGAGGTCTTCGCCGGAATCCGACCACAGAGTTCGCTTGGCGATAGGGAGAATTTCTTCCCACTCGGATGCCATCCGCAGAAGGCTCCGGATGTTCGATCGCAACGCTGTCCAGTTGGGGCGATCGTCGCTGGGTAGATAGAGATATTCGAAGCCGAAGTCGATGAGCAGATGTTCGCCGAGGTCGCTCGGGAACTTCGGGCCGAAGGCGAGGATACGCAGTGGCGATGGAGTCAGTGCCCATTCCTCTTCACGCTGCCAGAGGTTCCAGTGGAGCTCAACTTCATAGGCGCAGTCGGGGTTCTCGAACTCACGCGCAGCGGCGATGATCTCTTCCGCGGACGCCTCGTCGAAGAAGTGTTCCGTTAGTGCAGGCTCGACTAACTCCAGTGCATAAACACGAAGTGTGGCCGAATGATCCGCGTGCGAAATGGGGAAGCGCTCCAACACGCGGCCTAGGGACTGTAGCAGCGTTAGGGGCGAATGGCCTCGAAGCCAAACTGATAGGTAAACTTTGTCCGTCATCGTTGAGTTATGGTTTTGGGATTTGTTGTCTTTGTCTGTGATGTATTTGTCTGGTGTTCGGGGCGATCAACTGGGAAAGGCCTTCACTGCCTGCACCACCATGGCGATTCCGAGCACAGTGACCACGGCCGCACTGATGACCGGGAGAGCGCGCACGATCGATGATTCACCAGCCACCTTCTTTATGGTCGGTCCAGCGAGCACCATGGTGCAACCGATTGCCATCAAGACGGCCGCGAGCCCCACGGTGAATGCAGTGAGAAGCGCGAGGCCGAAGGCGATGCGGCCGAGCGACACAGAAAGCATCAACACCACCAGGGCCTCCGGGCAGGGAACGAGTCCACCGGATACGCCGAGTGTGAGCAGTCCGCCGCGACCTGGGGTCGCCTGATGGTGACTCGCTTCCGGAAGGATCCCGCGGCCGTGAGCCCGTTGCCAGAGCAGCCAGCCGCCAATGCCGACGACGAGGATCCCGCTGATGAGCGAAAGCGCCGGAACAATCTTGTCTAGAGGTAGGAACTGCGCCGCCCACAGCGTGGCGAGGCCGAGGAAAAACACGCTCGCGGTGTGTGTAGCCGTTACAACGCCGCCCAGGTACAAAGCGTCCGAGATTCTGCCGCGGCTCCCCGCCAGATAGGCGGCGACCACTGTCTTGCCATGGCCGGGCGTCAAGGCATGGGCGGCGCCTAAGAATAGCGCCACCACCAGCGAGAACACGATGAACAGGGGATCCGTCTCGCGGCCGCGCAGCAGTTGGTCTAGTTGCGGCAACGCCGGCATACCCGGAGATTGTACCAGCCGGCGCTTTCGCTTAATCAGATGGAATGGGTGATGATGGCGCGGTTTTGAGGGGAGTCTCCGCTAAAACCGGGCGCTCACGCACCCGGCTCCATTTGGTTATCCCGATAAACGCGTTAGCGGGAAGCGACTCGGCGCACGCTGGCTCTGGCGGGCGGCAATTGGTTGAACAGCTTCTCGAAATCAGCCTGCGATACCTTGAGCCCCGCGCGCACAGTGTTGCCCTCGGCCGTGACCGTGAGTGAGTTGAGAATGTTGCCGATCTGCGCGGCACTCTGATTGGTCTGAGCAATCGCGACTCCGAGGCGAATTACATCGGCGAGCGACGTCGCGTCCTGGGCGGATTGGGCTTCGGCTTCAACGCCGATATCCATCAGACTTCCGAATTGCACTCCGCCGAGCACCGAGCTGATTCCACGCAGCGGAAGTCCTTGAGCGCCGCCGGGTATCGCCTGTGCCAAGTCGCCCGCCATAGAGGAGACGACCCAGGCATCGTATTTGGTAGAAGCCAGCAGAGCGCGAGAGCCGAGTGCGCTGGAAGCGGTCCGCGCATTCGAGCGGTCAACGGCGGCTTCGACTTCCGAGCGGGAACCGGCCACCAGATAGCCGGCCAGAAACGCCACGGCGTCGGCGCCGGAATTCTGCGGGGGAGAGACGATGGTTACGCCCTTATAGACCTGGGAGGCGAACCCCGCGGTGGTCGCCATGTTCAGCAGGCGCTGCTGATCGAACACGCCGCGAGCGATCATAAGCGGCTGATGCTGCGCGCCCTGGCCACTGGTGGCGACGAGGACTTCGCGCAGGTCGCGCCGCGGATCAAAGCCGGCTGCGGACACCACCTTGTCCCAGTCCTTCGTTCGCTTCGTCAGTTCAGCCATCAGAAATTGCCCCTGCGGCGACGCCTGAATGCGAACAATATCGGCGCCCGCCAGCGCGGTGGCCGCCGGGGAAACGAGATTGAACATCGCCGGGTCCAGTGCGAACACCGGTAAAGCTAGGGAAATTAAGGCGGTAGCGAAAAGTCTCATGTGAGTTCTCAACCTCTATCATGCAACGACGTGGCTGCCCCGGTGAAAGTTCCCAGCACCGCGGAAATAGGATGAGCGGCGCCACGCTATCCTAGACCATGGCGAAGAAGATCGGCATTCTCACCGGCGGGGGCGACGTCCCCGGACTGAATTCAGTAATCAAAGGCGTCGTCTATCACGGTGCATCGGCCGGTTATGAAACGATTGGGATCCGCCGTGGCTGGGAAGGGCTCGCCTACCTGAATATGAACGATCCGGGTAGCCGCAGCCTGTACGTGAATCCGCTGACTCGCGAAGTGGTTCGGTCCATTGACCGGACGGGCGGCACCTACCTGCACACCAGCCGGCTCCATCCGCAAAATGTGCGGACGCTGCCGGCCTTTCTACAAGGCAAATCATTTCCCACAACCGAGCGCACCAAAGAAGGCGTTACCCAGGTTCTCTATGATGTGAGCACCCATGTGCTGAAGAACCTGCAATCGCTCGGTATCGACTACCTGGTTGCGATAGGCGGCGACGGCACGCTGAGCTATGCGGCGAAGTTGCGCGAATTGGGCGTGCCTGTCATCGCGATTCCTAAGACCATGGACAACGATGTGCGGAATACCGAGTACTGCATTGGTTTTTCGACGGCGATCACGCGGGCGATGGACGCGATCAACCGGCAAAGATCGACGCTCGGCTCGCATGAACGGGTTGGCGTGTTCCGCGTGTTTGGGCGCGACTCTGGATATACGGCGCTCTATACGGCCTACGTCACGTCTTGCCGCTGCGCCATTCCGGAGCATCGTTTCGACAAAGACAAAATGATCGAGCTGCTGCTGGCCGACAAGCGCAACAATCCGTCGAACTATTCGATCGTGATTCTATCCGAAGCGGCGTCGTGGGATGGTTACGAGTCGCAGTTCATTGGCCCGCCGGAGCATCGGCGCCGCTTGAGCGTGGGCGAGATTTTCGCCAACGTCTTTGAGACTGAGACGGGTCAGAACACCATCGTGAGCGATCTCACTTATGATCTGCGCTCGGGCGAAGCCGACTTTTTGGACAAGATGGTGGCCTCGACATTTGCGAGCATGGCGGTGGATTGCATTGTGGAGAACAAGGCCGGTGTGATGACGGCGATTGTCGATGGTTGCTATGCGCTCGCTGACCTGCCCGATCCTAAGGCGGGGCCGCGTTGTGTGGATATCCCGACGATGTACAACACGGCCCGTTATCGCCCCGTCTATAACAACAAGTTGGGCCAGCCCATCATGCTCTCCCGGACGTAGGCGTGAACTTCCTACAGCGGTGGCTTAGTAAGGGGCAGAATAAGGCCGACAAGGGGTTGGATAGGTCGCTGCCCCCGCTTACTGCGGAACTCGAACGGCGCATTCGAACGAGCTTTGAGGACGCGGCCGGTGACGAGGAGCATTTTCCTTCCACTATCGATCCGCGTATTCAGCATGTGCGGCTAATCGCTGAATATCTGGCTCCGCTCGATGGGAAGCGCGTGCTCGATCTCGGCGCGGCCAAGGGGCGGTTCGCCAAGGTGCTGCTCGATGAGACTCCCGGAGTTCGCATCGCTGCGGTCGACCTGGCCGTCAGCATGTTGCGCTATGTTCCGGGTGGAATCGCGCCGTGCGCTGCCACCATGAATGCGTTGCCGTTTGCCGACGGCGTGTTCGACGCCGCCTATGCCACGGAGTCTCTGGAACATGCCGTCGACATCGAGCGGGCCGTCGCCGAACTCTGCCGGGTGGTGAAGCCGGGCGGACGGATTGTGGTGATCGACAAGAACGCCGAACACTGGGGCAAGCTGGAAACGCCCGATTGGGAACGGTGGTTTACCCGGAGCGAAATGGAAGGGCTGCTGGGCCAGCATTGCCGGAAGGTCCGCAGCCAACCGATTTCTTACTGGGCCGACGTCGCGCCGGATGGATTGTTTCTCGCCTGGCTCGCCGAGCGCTAGAAGGTAAACGACCTAGAACGTAAGAGAAAAGATGATTTCAATTTGATCGCTCTTCGATCGGCCGGTGATGTCGCCGAAGTTCGATCCAAACCAACGGGTATAGCGAACCTCGGGGACGAAGCGGATCCCGAAATCATCAATGAATTGCAGACCAAATCCGCCGGAAGCGCCAATGATGCGCTTGCGATAGCTCACTGGATCATGCAGGGTGAACTTGTCGCCCTTATTGGGCGGGGGCTGCACTTCCGTGGTGGTCTTGACGTTCATCGCGTAGCGCAGGCGTGGACCAACTTCCAGAAACCAGCGCGCACCGCGTTCATGACGGCTCTTGTTATAGCGGCGCACAAGCACCGGGGTGTCCAGGAACCACGCAGTGGTCTTCACGTTGTAGTTGGTGCCTTCGCGATCGTCCTGAACGGTGTTTGGATTGTCGGAGCCGGTGAGCTCGACCTTCAGTGCCTCCATCTTGATCAGAGGGCGCACGGTGGGGGCGATCGCAACGGCCCACTTGTCCGTTATCGCGATTTGGCCCACAATGCCAAAACCGACCATCGATGATTTCGGTGTATTGGTCGATCGGATTTCCAACACGGGCGTGGTGGTGTAGAGCTGGCTCAGCGATTCATTTCTGGTGGGAGCAGGCAGGGCGGCCAGTATGCTAACACCGGCGGAAAAGCGCCGCACATAGACTTCCTGTTGACGCACGACGGGACCCGCGGCCTGGGGCGTCGGGGCAGGAGGCTGGATCGTAGGCGCTTGGGCCGTCGCCGGAGCCTGAGCCCAGATAGAAGCAGCGGTCAGTAGAGCGAAAATTGCGCGCTTCATAAGGAACCCCAAACCTCGGTGGCAACCTCCAGCACCAAATCCAACTTGCGCCATTGTTCATCCTCAGTTAATTGATTGCCGTGGTGCGTGCTCGAAAATCCGCATTGCGGTGACAGGCAGAGATTCTCGAGCGGCACGAAGCGCGACGCTTCATCGATCCGACGCTTCAGCGCGTCCTTTGGTTCCAACTCAGCCGACTTCGATGTGACGAGGCCCAGCACGACTGTCTTGTCCTTGGGCAGGTAGCGCAGGGGCTCAAAGGAACCGGCGCGTTCGGAATCGAACTCCATAAAGAAACCGTCGATATCGGTGGAGAACATCGCTTCCGCGACGGCTTCGTAGCCACCCGAGGCAACCCACGAGCTTTTGAAATTGCCACGGCAGGTATGCATCGTCACCGCGATGTCCTTGGGGCGGCCAGCCAGAGCCTTGTTAATCGTGTCGGCGTAGGTCTTCGGCATTTGAACCGGATCTTCACCGCCGGCGCGCAAACTGGCCTGGATGTTCTCGTCGCAAAGATAGGCAAAAGCAACGTCATCGAGCTGCAGATATTGGCATCCGGCGGCTGCGAAATGACCGATCGCGTTCTTGTAGGCAGTGGCGACGTCGGACCAGAATTCGTCAAGATCGGGATAGGCCTCTTTAGAGATCGCCGCGCGGCCGCCCCGCAAATGCAGCATCGATGGCGATGGAATCTCGATCTTGGCGGTGCGCGACGTCAGCGATTTCAAGTAAGTGAAATCGTCGACCATGATGGGTTTCGAACAACCGACTTTGCCTACCACGGTGGCGATGGGCGGTTGCTCCTCAATGCCGCTAAATTTCGGGCCAGAGTTCACCTTGGTGACGACGCCATCCAATAGTTCGAGAAAATCCAGGTGCCAATAGGCGCGGCGAAATTCTCCGTCAGTAACGCCTTGCAGTCCAACGGACTCTTCTTTCGCAACCAAGTCCCGAATGGCCCGATCTTCCACGACCCGCAGACCGGCCGCATCCAATTGGCCTTCACCATGCTGGCGGCGGGCATCAATTAAATAGGAAGGACGGAGCAGACTACCGACCTGATCGGCACGAAACGGGGGACGTCGATTGTTCATTTCCCAGACCGCTCATTATCACATACTTGATTTCACTGCCTTACATGAAAGAAGATAGTCAGTTTCCCCAGCGCATGAAAATACGGGTCCTCCATCACGATCATTGTTTCGACGGCGCCGCCTCTGCCGCGCTGTTCACCCGTTTTACGCGTGAGAAGTTCTATCCTCACGCGGAGTATGCGTATACGGGCATGATGCACACGGCTGCGCAATCGTTCCCGGACGAGCTGTTTGACGGCGATGAGAATGCCATCGTTGATTTCAAATATGCGGCGAACGAGAAGTTGACTTGGTGGTTCGATCATCATCAGAGCGCGTTTCTGTCGCCGGCGGATGCGGCGCATTACGAGAGCCGGAAATGGCCTCACAAGTTTTTCGACCCCAGTTATAAGTCGTGCACGAAGTTCATTGCCGACATTGCGCGGGAGAAGTTTGGCTTCACCGCGCCGGATTTAGCGGACCTGATCCATTGGGCAGACATTATCGATGGCGCTCAGTATGCCAATGCGCAGGAGGCTGTTGAGCTGAAGTCGCCGGCCACGCAGTTGGTCCTCGTGATCGAGGCAGCCAAGGGTTCCGAGAGTGTGCAGCGCATTATCCGCATGATGACGGAGCGGCCGTTGACGGAGATCGCCGCGGACCCTACGATTCGCGCGGAGTTTGAGCCACTGTATCAGGGTCATCTCGCATCGATCGACGTGATCCGCTCGCACAGCAAACTGGTTGGCAATGTTGTGTTTTTTGATCTGACGGAGCTACAGATGGAAGGCTACAACAAGTTTGTGCCGTACTATCTGTTTCCCGAGGCCGTTTATACGGTTTCCATTCTCAATGCGAGTTTCCGTACGAAGATCTCGATTGGGTCGAATCCCTGGGCTAAGACTGAGCCTACACACAACCTCGCTTCATTGTGCGAGCGGTATGGTGGCGGGGGGCATCCGCGGGTGGGTGCGATCAGTCTGAAGAAGGGCGAGATTGCCGAGGCGCAGAGGATTGCGGCTGAAGTGGTTGCCGAGTTGAATCGCTAGGACCATAAAGGCCACGCGCTCGTTACCACTCGCGACTCATTCGCGAAACTGAACGGAGTCGCGACCGGTAGGGAGCGCAGAATCCTACCGATTGACGGACATCATTCGCTCGACGTACTTCGCGATCACGTCGCACTCCAGGTTCACAACCGAGCCGGCCTTTACCGTTTGCAAATTCGTCGCGTGATAGGTGTGCGGAATGATCGTGACGGAAGCCACGTCATCCTCGAGGGCTGCAACGGTGAGGCTGATGCCATCGATACAGAGCGAGCCTTTGAACACCACGTACTTCTTCAATTCGGCGGGCACGCGAATTTGAAGCCACCAGTTTTCATCGCCCAGTTCCCTGAAGTTCAGCACCTCGCCGGTGCCATCCACGTGCCCTTGCACGATGTGGCCGCTGAGACGGCCCGTGGGCAGCAGCGGACGTTCCAGGTTCACCACGGAGCCGACTTGAAGTGCACCGAGACTGGTTCGCGCCAGCGTCTCGGGCGCCAGATCTGCCGAGAACGAATTCGGTTTTAGGTCAAGCGCAGTGAGGCACACGCCATTCACGGCGATACTCGCGCCGGGGAAGGCATCGGAGAGAACCTGCTGGCAGCCGATTGTCAGGCGCGCTCCGGCCGTGCCTGGTTCGAGCGAAACGATGCTGCCCAGTTCCTCGATGATGCCCGTGAACACTTAGTAAATTTCCCGCTCGAGTGAGGCTTCCACGGCGAACTCATTCTCCGTGATTTGATGCAGGCGCACATGGTCAAACCGGATGGCATCCGCGCGGCGCAAACGGCCAGCACCGCCAGCGACGGGCAGGGAACCGAGGCCCCCCAGGATTTTGGGCGCGTAATAGAAGTAGATTTTGTCGGCAACACCGGATTCGAGAAACGCCCAATTCACCTTGCTGCCGGCTTCCACCATGAGCGAAAGCATTTGGCGGCGGCCCAGTTCATCCACGACGAGCCGAGGGCTGACGCGCCCATCGGAGCCATCACAAACCACCATCTCGATGCCGCGGGATTCAAGCGCCTTGCGCCGCTCCGCGTTAGCCGCCGATGTGGTGGCAATCAAGAGATCGCCGCGGGCGCTTTGCACCAGCTTCGAATCGAGTGGAATCCTCAATTGCGAATCGACCACCACGCGGAGCAGCGGCCGGCTGCGGAGCAGACCAGTGCGGTCCGTCAACAGGCAGTCGTCGGCGAGCACGGTGCCAATGCCAGTAAGAATGGAATCTGAAGCGTGGCGCAGTGTTTGAACATGGGCACGGGCGCTTTCGCTGGTGATCCAACCGCGATTATCCTCGGGCGCGGCGATCTTGCCGTCGAGAGTGACTGCGGCCTTTACCGTGACCAAGGCGCGGCCGGTGCGCTGAAAATGGACGAAGGCTTCATTGAGACGTTCGGCTTCGGCACGGAAAGCGTCGGCCGTTTCCACGGCGATGCCCGCTCCCATCAACTTCGCCATACCTGAGCCATTGACACGAGGATTCGGATCAGTCATCGCGATCACCACGCGCGCGATGCCGGCTTGAATCAGGGCATCGGTGCAGGGCGGCGTCCTGCCCATGTGTGAATGAGGCTCGAGATTGATGATCAGCGTTGCGCCGCGAGCGCGGTCAGCAGCTTGTTCCAACGCCACGATCTCGGCGTGCTTGATCTGCGTGTAGGTATGAAAACCCTCTCCGACGATCTGATCGCCATGAATGAGTACTGCACCCACCATTGGATTGGGGCTAGCTTGCCCGGCGCCTCGCTCAGCCAGGTCGAGCGCGCGGCGCATCATCCGCTCTTCGTAAGGTGTAATCGCCATGCGCTGTTATTCGAATAGCGACTCGATGAACTTGCTCGCCTCAAAGGGCAACAGATCCGCGGCCTGCTCGCCCACGCCGATGTAGCGGATGGGAAGATTCAGTTCACGCGCAATCGCGATCACCACGCCGCCCTTGGCCGTGCCATCGAGCTTGGTCAATACAATGCCCGTGACGCCGCTCGATTCGGTAAACTTGCGCGCCTGCTCCAAGCCGTTTTGGCCAGTGGTCGCGTCCATCACCAGCCAGACTTCATGGGGTGCACCGGGAACGACGCGTTCGGCAGTGCGCCGCATCTTTTCCAGCTCGGCCATCAGATTTTCTTTGGTATGCAGGCGTCCCGCCGTGTCGACGATCACATAGTCCGATTTGCGAGCGACGCCGGCTTGCAGCGCATCGAACAACACGGCACTGGGGTCGGCACCCGTCTTCTGGCGGATGACCTCGGTTTGCGTACGATTGCCCCAAACTTCCAGTTGCTCGATTGCTGCGGCGCGAAACGTGTCGGCCGCGCAGAGCAGCACGTTCTTGCCTTCGCCATGGAGTTGGTTGGCCAGCTTGCCAATCGTCGTGGTCTTTCCCACACCATTGACGCCGACGATCATCAACACCGTCGGACCACTCGCAGCGCGCGTCAGCGGTCGTTCGGCTCCCTCGAGAACTTCGAGCAGATGTTCGCGGATCAAGTTCCGTAGCTCACCTGCGTCATTGACCAGCTTGCGATCCACACGCTGCCGGATGCGCTCGAGCACCTCGGTGGTGGTTTTCATGCCGATATCGGCTCCGATCAGCGTATATTCGAGCTCTTCCAGGAGATCGGCATCAATTTCTTTCTTGCCCTGGATCGTATCTTCGATCCGCTCCACCAGTCCCGCACGGGTTTTTTGGATGCCTTGCTTTAAACGGGCAAGCAAACCGCCGGTTTTTGGCGCTTCGGGAGCCGGGTTTTCCTCAGCCGCGGGCGGGCCGCCGCCAAATAATGACTTGAACATGGATTCACCATTGTACCCAAGCCTGTTGTCTCTAACCTGTTCTTTGTGTTACGTTAAAGATACTCCCGCTGTCAGTTGGGTGCAGGAGTGTTGTGTCTCAACGGCCTGGGTGTTTTGCAGGTCTGAGAGAGCAGAGCGAATGCGCAGGGCGCCAGCCGGGTAACGGAGCGCACAGTGGATACGTTGTGCGCGGTAAATAAATGGACAGGTGGCTGAGCGGTCAAAAGCACCGGGCTGTAAACCCGTCGCCCCTTGGGGCTACGGAGGTTCGAATCCTCCCCTGTCCACCATTACGCCGCCCGACGGCAGTGATAGATTGTTAGTATCGGCCGATGTAGCTCAGTTGGTAGAGCGCATCCTTGGTAAGGATGAGGTCACCGGTTCAATTCCGGTCATCGGCTCCAGAATTTTTTCGGGGTATCGATCCTAGTAGAAAACAGGTTCTTATGGCGAAAGAGAAATTTGATCGTAGTAAGCCTCACGTCAATGTGGGGACGATTGGGCATATCGACCACGGCAAGACGACGCTGACGGCAGCGATCACTAAGACGTTGTCCAAGCACAATCCGAAGAACAAGTTCCGTTCGTTCGATTCTATCGACAACGCGCCGGAAGAAAAAGCACGCGGTATTACAATCGCGGCGGCGCACGTTGAGTACGAAACGGGGAACCGGCACTACGCTCACGTTGACTGCCCGGGCCACGCTGACTACATCAAGAACATGATCACGGGCGCGGCGCAGATGGACGGCGCCATTCTTGTTGTGGCTGCGACCGACGGTCCGATGCCCCAGACGCGGGAGCACATTCTGCTCGCCCGCCAGGTCGGTGTGCCGTACGTTGTGGTTGCTTTGAACAAGGTCGACATGGTCGACGATGCCGAGCTGCTTGAGCTCGTCGAGATGGAAGTTCGCGAGCTGCTGTCGAGCTACAAGTTCCCCGGCGATGACCTCCCGGTTTGCCGCGTGAGCGCATTGGGCGCCTTGAACGGCGAAGAGAAGTGGGAAAAGTCGGTTGATGAACTGATGGCGAAGGTCGACGAGTACATCCCGGTGCCTGAGCGCGCCATGGACAAGCCGTTCCTGATGCCGGTCGAAGACATCTTCTCGATTCAGGGTCGCGGCACGGTTGTCACGGGTCGTATCGAGCAGGGCATCATCAAGGTCGGTGAAGACGTCGAGATCGTAGGCTTCGGCGATACGAAGAAGACCGTCGTCACGGGCGTTGAAATGTTCAAGAAGCTTCTCGACGAAGGTCGAGCGGGTGACAACGTTGGACTCCTGGTTCGCGGTATCGAAAAAGAAGGCGTCGAGCGTGGTCAGGTTCTTGCGAAGCCCGGTTCGATCAAGGGCCACACGAAGTTCAAGGCCGAAGTTTACGTATTGAGTAAAGATGAAGGCGGTCGGCACACGCCGTTCTTCAAGGGCTATCGTCCGCAGTTCTACTTCCGCACAACGGACGTGACGGGCGTTGCTGAGTTGCCGGAAGGCACCGAGATGGTGATGCCGGGCGACAACGTTTCGCTGGTTGTTGAGCTGATCACACCGGTCGCGATGGACAAGGGTTTGCGCTTCGCGATTCGCGAGGGCGGCCGCACGGTCGGTGCCGGCACCGTCACCGAGATGATGAACTAAATTTATATAGCTCCGCACAACGCCTAAAGGCTGTGCGGAGCGGACTCGCTTAGCGGTTTTTGCGAGTGAACGAGGAATTAGGAGTTTAAGATGGCGCGAGAAAACATCACTCTAGCTTGCCAGGAATGCAAGCGGCGGAACTACACCGCGACGAAAAACAAGAAGACGATGACCGAGCGGCTGGAACTGAAAAAGTTCTGCCGCTTCTGCCGCAAGCACATCGACCACCGCGAAACCAAATAGGCCCCTGGCGGGGCGGCATGCGCGGCTTTACCGCGTGGGCATTGCGGGGATGGTTTTACCAGCGACCTTGGTGGCCGCTATGAGGGTCCGGAGCGCAAAGCCGCCTGCGGCGTCTTGCGCGGTTAAATTTAGGGGAGTAGTTCAACGGTAGAACGGCGGTCTCCAAAACCGCTAGTGTGGGTTCGATTCCCTCCTCCCCTGCCATGTTCAGTAAGGCATTAGAAGGCAATAAAACGTGAGCACCGACCAAACAGTACAAACGATGCCGCCCGCGGGTTCCGACGCAGAATCCGGCAATCTGCTCGATCGCCTCAAAGAATACGTGATCGATTTGAAAGCCGAGATGCGCCGCGTCACGTGGCCCTCTGCTGATCAAGTGAAGGCCACCACGGCCGTCGTCATTGCCACGGTGTTCGCCTTCTCCGCATATTTTTTTGTCGTGGACTTGATCATGGGCTCGGCGATTACCAAGCTCTTCGCTATCTTTGGTGTGAGTCAAGCGAAGTAGGAGCGCGTCACAATGCCTGAAGAAATGCTCGACCCGGAACCGTTGGCTGCTGACGCCGGGGAAGCGGTGGAAAACACCGAACCCGCCGAAGCGCCCGATAAGATGCATGACCCGAGCATGCAGTGGTACATCATCCACACCTATTCGGGTTTTGAGCAGAAGGTTCGTGACTCGCTGCGCACCCGCGCCGAAGCTTTTGGTTTTGCCGATCGCCTGGGCGAAGTGCTGATCCCCACTGAAGAAGTGGTGGAAATGCGCAACGGTAAGAAGGTCACCACCAAGCGCATGCTCTATCCGGGCTACGTGCTGGTGCAGATGGCGATGGATGAGACGCTGTGGCATGCCGTGAAGGATACGCCGCGCGTTACTGGTTTTGTCGGCGGAGGCAAGGATCCGGTGCCGTTGACGGCCGACGAAGTGAATGGCGTGCTCTACCGGCAGACGGCTTCGGCCGAGCGCCCGCGCCCCAAGCTCAATTTCGAAAAGGGCGAGACGGTTCGCATTACCGAAGGGCCTTTCGCCAACTTCACCGGCAAGGTGGACGAGATCAATCCGGAACGCGACACATTGCGCGTGATGGTCACAATTTTTGGACGCTCGACTCCCGTGGAGCTCGACTTCCTACAAGTAACCAAGGTCGACTAGGCCCCTAGCGGGGCGGCTTGCGCGCTTGGGCGCGATAGGCAGTCAGATATAGAAGGACGTAAACGATGGCGAAGAAAATTAATGGATACGTGAAGCTGCAGATCCCGGCCGGTAAGGCCACGCCTGCGCCTCCCGTCGGTACGGCGCTTGGTCCGCAAGGCGTCAACATCATGGAATTCTGCAAGGCGTTCAACGCCAAGACTTCCGCGAAAGACCAGGAAGGCCTGATCATTCCGGTCGTCATCACTGTCTACTCGGATCGCACGTTCACGTTCATCACCAAGACGCCGCCGGTGGCGATTCTTGTGAAGCGCGCTGTGAACCTCGCCAAGGGCTCGGCCGAACCGAACCGCAACAAGGTGGGTAAGATCACGCGCAAGCAGATCGAAGAGATCGCCAAGATCAAGATGCCCGATTTGAACAGCTTCGACCTGGAAGGCGCAATGTCGCAGGTTGAAGGCGCGTGCAAGTCGATGGGCGTCGAAATCGCCAACTAGTTCTCGACTCAAGTTTTATTTTGTGAACGGCCGGGCATGTCCCGGCCGTTTCCATTTCTACTCGGAGTAGAGATCGGGAAGATCGTTCTCGAACAGCACGGCGTCTCCCGCCCTCACCATCGCCTGCATCACGCCCGTAGCTTCCTTCAGATCGCGGCAGACGCGATATTGCGTGGGCGGATAACCTGCCTTCTCCAGCCCCCGCGCGATCGGCTTAGTCTGCTCCGGACCCACGAGCAGCACATAGTCGCAGATAGCCGCCGCCTGACGTCCGAACTCTTCGTTCTTCTCTTCATGCAGCGTACCTAACTCGATCATCCCCGGGGCAACCAGGATCCGCTTCCCGCTACGGAATTCGCCCAACACATGCAGCGCCTCCGCAGCCCCAGCCGGGTTCGAGTTGTACGAGTCGTCAATCACGATGACGCCACCCGCGCCCTTGATGATGTTCAGCCGGTGCGGCGCCGGCTCAAGCTTGGCGATGCCTCGCGCGATCTCTTCGAACGTCATCCCCATGTCGAGCGCCACGAGAGCCGCTGCCAGAATATTTTGCACGTTGTGCCGGCCCACAATGGCGGTGGAGGCTTCCTGCCGTCTACCGTCCTTGTGGACCATGACGAAGCGCATGCCGTCGGCGGAATGCTCGATCGCCTCTCCCCAAAGGTCCACATCGGTCCGATGAATGCCGTAGCGAAAAACACGGGTGTGTTTGGTGCGATCGGCGAGCACGGCGCACTCCGGAATGTCGCAGTTGAAGATAGCCGCACCATCGGCAGGCAGACCTTCCATGACTTCGTAGTTGGTCGCCTGAATATTTTCGATCGACAGGAAGCGCTCAAAATGTTCCGGACCGATGGAAGTAATGATGCCGTATTTGGGCCGCACCAACCGGGCCGTTTCGGCCACTTCGCCCCGCCGGTAGGCTCCCATCTCCACCACGAACGCTTGGTGATCGGGCCTTAGATCCTCTCCATTGATGACGCGGCAAACGCCCAACAATGTATTGAAGCTGTTCGGCGTCTTCAGCGTGCGGAACTTCTCGCTCAGGATAGACGCGGTGAAGTACTTGGTGGACGTCTTGCCGTAGCTCCCCGCCACTCCAATCACGACCGGCTTGATGGCATCCAGTTTACGCCGGGCTTGCCGCACGAAGCCTTGGTTGATGGCATTCTGCACGGGCACTAACAGTACGTTGGCGAGGACAACGGCGAAGGGCGCAACGAAGGCAGCGAAGATGCTGACAAACCAAGCGGAGATCGCAATGACTACCGCCGCAACGCCGAAGATGCGCTTCGCCCGCCCAGTCCAAGCCAGCGGCTTCTTGGCTTCGCCGCGTTTCCACTGTAAAAGCCATCGAGGTACGGGATTCGCGGACGTCCAGCTGAGGAAGCGTCCATTGTGATAGCTATCCTGCTGGAGCATGTGCAAGGCAAAGATAGAGCGCCAAATACCGATGGCAGCGCCAGCGATTGCCGACACGGTCGACAACGCGCTCACTGCGCCTCCAGGAATTTGCGCATGTGCAGTCGGAACTTGGAAAACTGCTCGGCATAGGCGAAGTGCCCGCCGCCCTCGAGCACAACCAATTCACTGCCGGGAATCAAGCTCTGCATTAAACGTCCGGAGGAAAGCGGCGTGTCCTTATCTTCCGAACCCCAGATCAGCAATGTTTTCGATTGAATTTGCGGCAGGAAAGAGGTCAAATCTTCGCCGATGACATTCACCAGCGTCGCGCGCATCGAGCCTTTTGCCGCTGCGTAGTCGGATGAGGCCGCATAGTGGATCCAGCGAGTCTCCATCCACTTCGCCATAGCGCCTTCGCCGAGCATGCCCTTCACCTTCTTGCCACCTCGCGCCAGAGCCATGCGCGCCTTCTGTCCAGCGGTTCGCTCGGGAGGCACTCCAGCGGCTCCTGTGAGCACCATGCGCCCGACACGTTCCGGCTGAGCGGCAGCAAGCTTGATCGATACTCGCGCGCCGAACGAATGCGCGACGATCAATGGTTGTTCAATACCGAGCTTGTCGAGGAATAGCACCACCATGTCTCGAAAATCCGACACGGTCCAGGGATCACTCGGCGCGGGGCTTTGCCCATGTCCAGGGAAGTCGATCGCAATCGCGTCGAAGCCGACAGCGAGATCTTCCAACAAAATTCGGACGGCTTCAATCGAAGCGCCCCAGCCATGCAGAATCAATACCGGCTGCCCTTGGCCCGCGCGCCGGTAACGGATGCGGGCTTCATTCTTGGCCGCCAGCGCGATCCAGGAATCGGCGATCATCGCGCTCCGGCGCCGAGCAGATTGGCTTCCATCGAATACTGCGTCCGCCGCCGTCCATCATGCCGGGCGAGCGCGCCTTCCACCAGCCGCGTTACCAATTGATCGAAACGCAGACCCGACGCTTCCCACAGATAGTAAGCAAGCGAGCCGGGGACAGTATTGATCTCGTTGAAGTACAGCTTGTTGTCTTCTGTGAGCAGAAAATCCACACGAGCCACGCCTTCCGCGCCGACAGCCTCGAATGCAGCGATAGCGAGTCGCTGCGCCTCGGCCGTCTTCTCGGGTGAAATGGGCGCGGGAATCGTGCGGTTGAGCGATGCCATGCCCGCCGCTGCCATGCCCGCCTTGGAACCCTTGGGAGAAAAGCCCTTCGCGCCGTTCTTGCCGCCCGCGCGATACTTCGAATCGAACGACAGGAAGTCGCCCGAATAGCTGGGCATCTCGCAGACGCTCGCCTGCGATGGCGCACCCAGCACGGCGCAATTCACTTCGCGGAAGTTCACCAGCGCCGGTTCCACCATCACTCGCTCATCAAACACCAGCGCTGTTTCCATCCCTTCGCGCAACTGCCGTACATCGTTGCAGCGGCGCACGCCAATGCTGGAACCAAGCGACGACGGCTTCACGATCACGGGGTAGGGAAACAGGCTCTCCACTTCAGCAACGAACGCGGCGGAGTCCTTCTTCCATGCGTCACGCGATATCCACCGGCTCTGGAGAATCGGCAACCCCGCAGCTTGGCACACGGCCTTCGATCGGATCTTATCCATGCTCAACGCCGCCGCCAACACACCGCACCCCGAGTACGGCACATCGGCCATCTCAAAGACCCCTTGCAACGTGCCATCTTCACCAAACGTCCCATGAACACAGGGCAAGAACACATCAGCCCACAGTTCCGGCGCGCGGCTAAAGAAACCCTTTTTGGCGTGCGGATGATTCACCAACTGGCGTGCGGACCGATCGGGCGAGAGAATCACACGGCTCACCCCAGGCAAGTCGCCGATGTCCGCCTTGCCCCGAAAGTGGGCCAGATCGCCAAGCGGTTTGCCCGCGTACCACGCGCCTTCTTTCGTGATGTACACGGGCAAGGTCTTGTACCCGGCAACGTCGAGGGCATCCAAAACCTGGTGCGCCGTCAGGATCGAAACTTCGTGTTCTACAGAGCGGCCGCCGAACACCACGGCGACGGATTGATTGGGCATGAACCCTCCATGATAGCGCTGGCAACGCGAAGTCTGGACAGGACGCGGCGCGCAGAACCTGATATATTTGACCCCATATGAGAATTCTTGTAGTCGAAGACGAACCAAGAATTAGCGATTTCTTACAACGGGGATTAGTTTCAGCCGGATACGAAGTGGACGTGGCTGCCGAAGGTAACGTAGCGGCCAGTCAAACGTTCACCGTGGACTACGATCTGATCATTCTTGATCTGATGTTGCCCGACGTCGACGGCCTTGAAGTGCTTCAGCGGATTCGCAACCGCAAGGGCAGCCCTCCCGTGCTAATTCTTTCCGCGCGAGATGGTTTGGAAGAGCGTGTGAAGGGGCTCGAACTGGGCGCCGACGATTATCTGGTGAAGCCGTTCGCCTTCGTCGAGCTGATGGCCCGGGTTCGCGCCTTACTACGCCGCGGCCAGCCCTCGTCCGATCGAGTCGAGGTTGGCGATCTGGTGATGGATTTCACCCGCCGCCGTGCCTCGCTGAATGGTGAGTATCTGGACCTCGCTCCGAAGGAGTTCGGTATCCTGGAGCTCTTGATGCGCAACCAGGGCAAGCCGCTCACGCGCAACATGATCGTGGAGCACGTTTGGAACGTTGAGTACGACGGACTGACCAACATTGTCGACGTCTACATCCGGCATCTTCGGACGAAGATCGATGAGAAGTCGGGCAACAAGATGATCCACACGGTACGCGGCGTCGGCTACATGATTGACGCAAACGGAGAACCGCAGACCGTCTAGCCGCGGGACAAATATTTGGCACAGCTCCGCATCTGGAAACAGAGGAGCCTGGGACTTCGGGCCCGGCTGACTTTAAGCTACGCGATTGGGTTCACGCTGGTCCTGCTGGTGCTGGGCCTGGTGTTCCGATCGCGCGTCGAACGGGTCATTCTCAACACGATTGAATCGACTCTCGAAGACGAGACGACGATCATTCGCAAATATTTCCGCAACGATGACGGCCAGATCAGTTGGGAGTTTGACCCGGCCGTCAATGAAGAGGCGTTCTTCGTGCGCCGTCTCCGCCGCGTCCTGCTGATTGCCGACCACACGGGCCGGCCGCTGGAGGTCTCGGAGGCCTATCAGCGGCTGGGTCCCGAACCGCCGGAAAAGCTGGTGCAGCTGTTTAGCGGCTCTCTTCCCACAATCCGCCTGAGAACCGCTCCCGATGGCAGCAACTATGTTTTGCGAAGCGAGCGAGTCCGCATCGACAACCACGACTATCTGGTGACCGTAGGCCGCGCCCTCGATCAGACAGAATCGATGGTGAGGCAGTTCACCTTTAGTTACTACCTGATGATGTGGCCGCTTTCGGTGGGATTGGCACTATTTGGTTGGTGGCTCGCCGGCCGGGGACTGCAGCCGCTTAATGACGTCGCCCGCGCGGCCCAGTCGGTGAGCAGTTCCAACCTCCATACGCTCATTCCCATGCGTGGCGCCGATGACGAACTCGACCATCTCATATCGACGTTCAATTCCATGACCGAACGCCTGGAGGTGTCCTTCAATCAGATGAAGCACTTTTCCACCGATGTTTCGCATGAGCTCCGAACGCCGCTGACATCAATCCGTGGCCAACTCGAGGTGGCTCTGTTCACCGCCAAGGACGAAAGCCAGTTGCGCGAAGCAATGATCGGCTCCATCGATGACGTGGAACATCTTTCGCGCCTCGTCAGCGCACTTCTGAATCTCGCCGCCGCCGAGTCGGGCCAACTTGTCGTTAACCGCGATCGAGTCGATTTCGGCCAGGTCTGCGCCAACATCGCTTCCCGTTTCACGGAGGCCGCCGATGTGCAGAATCTGGCGTTCAAAGTCTCGTGCGATACCGGATGCTTTGTAGAAGGCGACCGCACGCAGCTCGAGCGCCTTGTTACCAATCTGATTGCCAACTCGATGAAATACACGCCCGCTGGTGGCTCCGTCTCGATTCAGGTTCGTTCGGCCGACGGCAGCGTCACGCTCGTCGTCCAAGACACGGGCCGCGGGATTGCGCCGCAGCACGTGCCACATATCTTCGACCGTTTTTACCGCGTTGCCGCGCTCACCGGGGATCCGGCGCGCGGACTCGGCCTGGGTCTAAGCTTCGTCGCTTGGATTGTCAAAGCCCATTGGGGCCATATCGATGTGAAGAGCGAACTAGGGCAGGGAAGCACGTTCCGCGTGTCGCTGCCTGCCTACAACGGAGTGAAATCATGAGCCTCACCATTCAGTCGCATGAGCACGAAGGCGTGCGTGTACTTGTTCTCCACGGCCGCCTGGTGGCTGGGCCGGAGTCTACGCAACTGCGCGAAACCGTGCAGGCGAGCTCGGAGGCAGGGCAGCTCAATGTCGTGCTCGATCTCGCCGGCGTCGATTTCATCGATTCCACCGGGCTGGGCGCGCTTGTTATCGGTTTCACCACCATGCGCAAGGGCGGCGGCATGTTGAAGCTGCTCAACCTCAACCGCCGCAACATCGAGCTGTTGATTCTGACCAAGCTGACGGCCGTCTTTGAACTCTTCACAGACGAGCAAGATGCCATCAACAGTTTCTTCCCGGACCGAGAGGTGAAGAAGTTCGACATCCTCAACTTCGTCCGCAAGATCAAGGAAACCGAAGGCGAATCTTAGCTAGACGGCTTCTTAAAGTACCCATTTGGATGGACGGTCAGCTAGAATAAATAGACATCCACATGGCGAAACTCACTGGCATATTTGAAGCCGCCGCTGCAATCACGAAGGGCATGAGCATCACATTCAGTGAAATGCTCAATCCGACCATCACCGAAGACTATCCCGACACCGCGCCCAAGTTTCAGGAGCGCTTCCGTGGCGGACATATTCTGCGGCGCGACGAAAGCGGTCTGGAAAAGTGTGTAGCCTGCTTCCTTTGCGCGGCCGCCTGCCCGGCTGAATGCATCTACATCGAGGCAGCTGAGAACACGGCCACCGTCCGCATGTCCGGAGGGGAACGCTTCGCCGAGGTCTACAACATCGACTACAGCCGATGCATCTTCTGCGGCTTTTGCGTAGAGGCTTGCCCCACTGATGCCATCACGCACGGTCACGCGTTTGAGATGGCGGCCTACAACACCTCAGAACTGATTATCCGTAAGGAAAAGATGCTGGAGCCGGTGAAGGCTGGCGCGCAACTTCCGGTCCTCCCCACGGCGGGCGCGGGCCACTAGAACCTGGCAAGCCGGTAAAAAGCCACCAGTACGGCGAGAGCGGCTACCACCACCAACATATTGACCTCGGGCCGGGCCGTAAAGGCGGTGCGAATCTCCGCCACCTTAACCGTGCTTTGCCCTCCCGAGCCCAGCGCATCGGCGATGCGTTTCACTTCTTTCAACACTTCATCGCGTGAACGGAAGAATTTATAAAGGCCATGCCGGCCGGATTTCGTCTCCACTCCCAATCCGTACCGGAGGAACATCTGCGATCCGGATTGCCAGAAGAGCACTTGCTCCACGTCGGCAACGGGGATCGTTATCCGCGCCTGTAGTGGCACCGGCGAATGGAAACGGACGATGCGGCCCCCGGCAATCTGGATGTGCGTTGCGCTGGTGCCGAGCACGATAAGAAGCATGGCGCCATACGCAAAGAACGGAAACGTCCGCGACAATCCGGTCCAGTCCGGCCGCAGCCGGTCCAGATGATCCAGGGCAGTGTAGCCGAGAAAGCCGACGTACGCCGCCGCCAGAATCACTGTTACGGCCACTGGAAGCCACTGCTTCCGGATATGAACACTGCTCATTGCTTGCTGGGAAAACTCCGCTTCAGTTCGCCGGCAAACCGGTTGAGCCCGGATTGGTCTAGCGCGGGCGACCGAACCATCATAAAGAACATACCGTACTGGAAGGCCAGGCTGCCACTTTCTGCCTTCCAGCGTTGAAGCGTTTCAAATGCTCCCGCCGTTGAACTCATCCGATGCGCGAAAACTCGCACGTCGCCCTCGCCCTGGTACCTCGCCACTGTTAATCCTTGCAAACCGTGAGTTCGCGCGTCCGGCCACGCCTCTGCTAGAGACTCCTGCGGCACGCCCTGCAGCCGCCAGCCGCCAGCCAACTCCGATGGGAAATGAAACTCCTCTTGCCGCTGGCCGCACCCAATCAAAACCAGCAGCAGGATCAACGCCCGCATTGACACCATCCTACACGCTGGGCGGGCACAGGGCGGCGCGAGGCGAGGGCCGAGAGCCAGATCCGTTGTACGCGGCGAATAAGATGCGGGTGCATAAGGCCGTCGGACTATTTGCCGCCCTGTGAGATGCTGGAGATTCTTCATGAGAATCGACAAACGTAGGCCGGACGAACTTCGGCCGGTAAAAATCACCCCTGGATACCTGATGACGGCCGAAGGCTCGGCGCTGATCGAGTTCGGCCACACGCGCGTTTTGTGCGCTGCTACGGTGGAGGATACCGTCCCTTCATTCCTGCGCGGCAGTGGCAAAGGCTGGGTTACGGCCGAATACGCGATGCTGCCCCGCGCCACCGCCACACGCACGCCGCGTGAAGTGAACAAGGGACGCCAGTCCGGCCGCACCATGGAGATCCAGCGTCTCATCGGCCGCGCCCTCCGCACTGTAGTCGACCTCGGTGTTCTCGGCGAACGCAGCATCGTGCTCGATTGCGACGTGGTTCAGGCCGACGGTGGGACCCGCACCGCGGCAATTACCGGTGCCTACGTTGCGCTGGCCATCGCGATCAACCGTATGCTCGCCTTCGGCGCTCTCAAGCAAAACCCGTTGCGGGACCACGTGGCCGCCATCAGCGTCGGCATCGTCAAAAGCGAAGCCTTGCTCGATCTCTGCTACGAGGAAGATTCGAGCGCCGAAGTCGACATGAACATCGTGCTTACGGGCGCGGGCCAATTCATTGAGCTGCAGGCGACGGCGGAAAAGCAATCTTTCAACGATGATCAACTGGCCCAGATGCTGGCACTCGGCCGTGCTGGTGTCGCCGATCTCATCACGATGCAGAAGGAGGCCATCGCTCGCGCATGACCGTTTATTGGGCTACAAGTAATCCCGGCAAGCTGCGCGAGTTTCGGCTGGCCGCTCCGGCGGGCATCGCTCTCGAAGCCATGCCTGGCCTCTCCGCATGGCAGACTCCCGAGGAGACGGGCGCTACATTCGAAGAAAACGCGATCCTAAAGGCGAACTACTATTCCGTTCACGCTCCTGCCGGCGCATTAGTCTTTGCTGATGATTCCGGGTTGGAAGTGGATGCCCTCAATGGCGCGCCCGGCGTGCATTCAGCGCGATTCTCCGGCGACCACGCGAACGACGAATCCAACAATGCATTGCTGCTCGAACGCCTGGCCAGCGTGGATAACCGCACGGCGCGATTTGTCTGCGTCATCGCGCTCAGCCAATCCGGAAAGTCACTCGCCCATTTCCGCGGGACCGTCGAAGGCGAGATCTTGCGGTCGCCGCGCGGCACCGGCGGCTTCGGCTATGACCCGTACTTCTATTGCCCTCAACTCGGTCGCACGCTAGCGGAGGCCAGCGATGCAGAAAAGCTCAGCGTCAGCCACCGAGGCGCTGCTTTGGCTTCGCTGTTCCGGTTTCTTGAAGCCATGTCCGCAGGCCGATAAGGGTTTTGGCGTCGTGAATACGGCCGGCCGCGAGCATCCGCTCTAGTTCGGCTCGCGTGAACCAGCGCAGCTTCATGTGCTCGTCGTGGCCGCGATCCATCTCCCCCTGCCGAAGATTTTCGGCCAGATAGATCGTCATCTTCTCCGCCAGGAATCCCGGACTGGCCCAGAACTCAGCGAGTTTCCGCCACGACCGCGCCCGCAGACCGGTCTCTTCGATCAACTCCCTCTTGGCAGCCTGCAGCGGCGTCTCACCCTCATCCATGCGCCCGGCCGGCAACTCCCACAGATACCCAACAGCCGGCACGCGAAAGATGTGTTCCAGCAGCACCTCGCGCTTATCATTCACAGGCATGATCACGGCCGAACCCGGATGATGCACGACCAGGCGTCCTACCTTGTTCCCCTCGCGATCGACCGCCCTGTCGAAAGTGATCCGGAGAAACCCGTCGTCGTGTTTCTTCTTTGACGACAACAAGCGCACCTTCCCCATGTGTTCTTTTATCCTTTGCGGAGTTCGCTTTGCAGCTTGTCGACGGGCAGAGTGTTCAGGACGTCGCCTGCCTCCAGCCAGCCGCGGCGCGCTGTCAGCACGCCATAGACCATGTTAGCCAAGTGCTTGGGATGATGAGCATCGGTCGAAATCACGAACTTCACGCCCTTGGCCTTGGCCGTTCGGATCAACGGTCCAGAGATATCGAGCCGCTCCGGACTAGCATTGATCTCGAGAGCAACACCGTGCTCAGCCGCCGCCGTTGCCACCTTTTCGAAGTCAAAAGGAAAGCCTTCGCGATGCAGTAACGTGCGTCCCGTCGGATGGCCAATGATCTTGACGTGGGGATTCTCGATCGCCGCCAGCAGCCGATCCGTCATCTCCGCCGATTCCAGATTCATAAAGCTGTGGACGCTCGCCACCACCACATCGAGCTCGGCCAGCGCATCGTTTTCGATATCCATAGCGCCGTCTTTCTTGATGTCGCACTCCAGGCCGCTTAGAACCCTGATCCCCATCGCCGCCGCATCAAGCCCGCGCACCTGCTGCGCGAACTTCACCACACGCGCTTCATCCAAGCCATTGGCCATCGCCAGCGCCTTCGAGTGATCCGTGATCGCGACGTAGCTGTAGCCCTGTTCCCGCGCCGCCGCCGCCATTTCTTCGAGCGTAGCCCTCCCGTCCGTCTCCGTGGTGTGCATATGGAGATCGCCACGAATATCGCTGGTCTCGATTAGCTTAGGCAGTGTCCCGGCGGCCGCGGCTTCAATCTCGCCAAGGTTCTCGCGCAGCTCCGGCGGAATCCAAGCGAGCCCCAGCTTCTCGTAGACTTCCTCCTCGCTAGCCCCCGCCACTCGCGTGTTGCCTTCCAAGGTGAAGAGACCGTACTCATTGAGCGTGTAACCCATCTTCAACGCACGCTGCCTCAGCGACACGTTATGAGTCTTGCTCCCCGTGAAATAAAGCATCGCGGCGCCGCGGCTCTCGGCGGGAAGCGCACGCACATCCACCTGAATCCCCTCCAGCCCCACTTTCACACTCGCCTTGTTCTCACCATGTCCCAACACTTCTGTGACGCGCGGATACTTGACAATCACGTTCAGCGCACCGACCGCGCCGGGACCAGTCACCAGAAGATCCACATCGCCACTGGTCTCCCGTCCGCGCCGTACGGAGCCCGCAGCCAGCACCTCATCGATGCCTTCGCCCTTAGATAGATACTCCGCCAGATCGCTCGCCGTCTCCGTGGCAAAGTTCAACAGGAACCGCCCGGAACTCTGCCGATAGCTCGCGATTCCCCGCAGGATCTTCTCCTCCGCCTTCGCCCCCATGCGCGGAATTTCCCGCAGCTTCTGCTCACGGCACAGCTTCTCCAGATCATCGATGGTCGACACGCGAAAGTCCTGAATCAACCTTGCGATCGTCTTCGGACCCAGCCCCTGAATCTTCAGCAGCTCCAGTGACGTGGGCGGATACACCTCCAGCAATTGGTCCCGCCGCTCAAACGAACCGGTCGCCTGAATCTCGCCCAGCACGAAGGCGATCCCTTTGCCGATGCCAGGGATATCGGTGACTTTGCGCTCGGGGTCACGCAAGACGTCGTCGATCCGCTCCGTGTATCCCAATACCGCTTCCGCAGCGTTGCGATAGCTCCGAATTCGAAACCCGTCCTCTGCCGCAATCTCCATCAAGTCGGCCGTCTCCGAGAGCAACCGTGCGTATTCCGCGTTTTCCATGAACTTCCGATTTTAGCGGGCTAAACTTAGATTTGGCCCGCTTCCATCAAATTGCGCTGCTCGGAATGCTCCTCGCGAGCTTCATGGCGGTGGTGTCGGCGCAAGTGCTCGACCCGGCAACGCTCGTGCTTTCCGGCGCCGCCTTGCTGGTTCGGGCGCTAATGATCATGCCGATGACGCCCCTGCTGGGTGCGTTCCAGATTTCTGAAACCATCGCGACCGTCGCGGCTTTCGTCTATCTCGGCTTCTACCCGATCGACTACTACTTCATCTCGCAGGATTTCCTCCGCGCCACGGTTCACCTGGTTTTCTTCCTCGCTTCGGTATTGCTACTTCGAGCCCGCGGCCATCGCGACTACGCCCTACTCGAAATCGTCGCCTTCCTCGAGATCCTAGCTGCCAGCGCCATCTCGCAAAGCGGCGTCTTCGTCATCTTCCTGGCGCTCTTCTTTCTCTTCGGTACAGCCACCGTTACCTCGCGCGAAATGCTCAAACACATGGGCGCCGCGCAAACCACGCCCGCCCCAGGATTGCGCCGCAGTCTGGCTTTACTCACTACTGGCCACTTCGTCGCGATGTTGGTGCTGGGGATTGGCTTCTTCTTCTTCCTCCCCCGTACCGCCCGCGCCGCGTTTGAACATTGGATGCCACATCCTTTTCACGTCTCTGGCTTCTCCAACAGCGTGACGCTAGGCCAAATCGGCGAGATCCGCATGAACTCGACGCCGGTGATGCATGCGCGCCTTTATAACCCGGTGCCTGCACGCGATCTGAAATGGCGCGGCGCAACGCTCGCCGAATTCGACGGCAAGCGCTGGTACAACCCGCCCGGCCGGCCCACTACGTCGCTCAAGATTGAAAACCACCTGGCGCTGCTAGCATCCGCGCCTCAACAATCCCGGCCCGGCCACCGCGTCTTCTATGACATCCAAACCCGCCCGGCCTCGTCCGACGTCCTCTTCTTCCTCGGCACACCCGAACTGATCCAAATAGACAGCGGTGAGATCGAACGGTTACCCGGAAACGGCTTCCGCTTACCGCAAGCTGTGGATCAACTCCGCTATGGCGCACGCAGTGTACTCCCCGACGCCAACGCGCTTCCCGATCCAACCCTTGCGCCGCTAGGTGCCTCCGACCGCGAACTCTATCTGCAGCTACCCCGCCTAGATCCCCGCGTCACGCTGCTGGCCGATCGCCTCGCCCCCGGCGCCGACGCAAAGACCAAAGCCACCGAAATTGAGCACTACCTCTCGACGACACTCCACTACACGACCGAACTCCCCGCCACCGCGCCGCTCGATCCCATCGCCGACTTCCTCTTCACCCGCCGCGAAGGACACTGCGAATATTTTGCCTCTGCGATGGCGCTGATGCTGCGCGCCGAAGGCATTCCCTCGCGCATCGTCACCGGCTACCAAAGCGGCGTCTTCAACCCGCTCACCGAGTGGTATCTCATCCGCGCGGCTGACGCCCATAGCTGGGTCGAAGCGTACCTTCCCGGCTACGGCTGGCGTAGTTTCGACCCCACTCCCTATGGCCCGGCTGCCGCTTCACCGACGCTATTCGGCCAACTGGCGCTGTACGTCGACGCAATGGACGTGTTCTGGCAGGAATGGGTAGTCGGCTACGATCTGGAGCGCCAGATGGCTCTAGCTGGCCGCGTCGGCCGTAGTCGCGGATGGCGTGGATTCGGCTGGGACCGCTGGGAACTGCAGGCCCGCCTGTTTATCAAATCGATCGACTGGCCTCGGGTCACAGTCTGGATCATCGAAGGCATTGCGTTCATCGTATTTCTCCGATCCCTACCCAAACTGCGCACTTGGTGGCGCAATCGCCGCCGTAAACAGCGCGTGCTCAACGGGCAAGCCGAGGCCTCCGACGCGACGCTCCTCTATCTCCACATGGCGGAGTTGTTGAAGCGTCAGGGCCTGGAACGCCCCGCTTGGATGACACCGTCGGAGTTCGCCTCGACCCAAGCTGTTACAGCCCGTGTACCCTTGGCCGCGAGCGTAACAGACGCCTACAACGACCTCCGCTTCGGAAATCGCCTGGAAAGCGCGGGGCGCCTGGCTGAGTTGTTATCAGACTTGGAAACCGGTCTGCGCCGCTAACCGCGTCATGATCTATGAATGGAACTTCGATAAAGCGGCGGCCAATCTGGATAAGCACGGGGTTTCCTTCGAAGACGCAGCAACCGTCTTTCTTGACCCGCTAGCAATCACATTCTCGGATCCCGATCATTCGATCGAAGAGCGCCGTGAGATCACCATCGGTCATACAATAGATCAGGAGTTGATATTTGTTGCGCACAGCGATCGCGGAGAGGCCATCCGCATCATTAGTGCGCGGCGGTTGACTCGCAAAGAACGTCGGCAATATGAAAAAGGAATCTCCTAAGACAACCGAGCGAGGCCTACGGGCCGAATACGATCTTTCGCAACTGAAGGGCGGAGTTCGCGGGAAATACTATGCGCAAGCGACGGCCGCAAGCAACCTGGTGCTGATCGAACCGGACCTTGCTGGAATGTTCCCCGACGCCACATCAGTCAATCGGGCTTTGCGGTTGCTGGCCGATACGGCAAAGGCAGCCACAAAAAGAAATCGCGCTCGCTAGTGACCCTGCGCCGCTAATACTTGCGCAAAACGGCGAGCACTTTGCCCTGCACGGCAACGTTGGCCGCAGGCACCCGAATCGGCTCCATGGAAGCGTTCGCCGGTTGTAGACGCACCACACCGCCGGGCTCCGAATAGAACCGTTTCAGCGTCGACTCCGTGCCATCCACCAGCGCCACGACGATATCGCCATTGCGGGCGTTGGCTGTCTTTTCCACCAGCACGTAATCGCCGTCACAGATATGATCTTCGATCATCGACTCGCCGCGTACCGCCAGAGCATAACGCTCGGCACCAATCAGATCGCCGAAATCCACAGTCTCCCGGCTTTCGACCGATTCCACAGGCCGCCCAGCAGCAATCCGCCCCATAAGCGGGATCTCCATCGACGGCCGCCCACTACCCGTGCCAAGCTCCGCAACATACTTCGGAGACAACTCCAACGATCGGCTTTGATTGAACGAGCGCAACAAGTACCCGCGCGCCTCCAACGCCGAAATATGCTTGTGAACCGTAGCAAGGGAGGCGAGGCCTAGCCCCTTGCCAATCTCTTCGTAACTCGGGCAGTAGCCGTTGTCCCGTACGAATCCCGCAATCAGCTCAAGGACTTGCTTCTGACGTGGTGTTAGGGCCATAGGTTATAGAACTCCGATTCACCATGATGGGCGAAGAAACAGGAAAAAGTCAAGGGTAAATTTACAAGAACTTTCAGCTCCCGGCGCGATTCATTTACACTAATCGTATGAGCACTTCGGTTTTGGAGCCCCCGGTGTCTACGTCGCACGCCGACGCCGTGCGGCAGCGTGAAAAAGACTATCTGTTACAGAATTACGGCCGCTATCCGTTGGTGCTCGCCCGCGGTCGTGGCGCCTGGCTTTACGACGTCGACGGCAAGCGTTACCTCGATCTGATTTCCGGCATCGGCGTCAACGCCCTCGGCCACGCCCATCCCCGGATGCTGCGCGTTCTTCGCGAACAGGCCGCCAAGCTCATTCACTGCTCGAACCTTTACTATCACGAATACCAGGGCCTGCTCGCCGAGCGCCTCTCCAAGGTTTCCGGTCTCCAACGCACCTTCTTCTGCAACTCCGGCACGGAAGCTATGGAGGCAAGCATCAAGATGGTGCGCGCCCACGGCCGCTCCATTCACCCTGACAAGTTCGAGATCGTGTCGCTCGAAAATTCGTTCCACGGCCGCACCATCGGCGCTCTGTCCGTCACCGGCCAAGCCAAATATCGCGCCCCCTTTGAGCCGCTCATGCCCGGCGCGAAATTCGTCCCGATCAACGACGTGGAAGCCCTGGAAGCAGCCGTCTCCGAGCGCACTGCCGGCATCTTAATTGAACCCGTCCAGGGCGAGGGCGGCGTCTACGCCGTCTCCGAAGAAATGCTGCGCAAGGCCCGCGAGCTAGCCGACCGCTACAACGCGCTCCTCGTGTTCGACGAAATCCAGTGCGGAGTTGGCCGCCTCGGCACTTGGTTCGGCTTCCAGCGCATCGAGCCGGTGGTGATGCCCGACGTCATGTGCTCAGCCAAGCCCATCGCTTGCGGTCTGGCACTAGGCTTCGTCATCGCCAACGAAAAGGCGGCATCTTCCATCGCACCCGGCATGCACGGCTCCACCTTCGGCGGCAGCGCTCTAGCCTGCCGCGTAGCCCTCGAGTTCATGGATATGCTCGATGACCTACTACCCGAAATTCGGCGCAAGGGCGAGTACTTCCAGCAGAAGCTCGAAGCCCTGGCGAAGAAGCACAGCTTCATCAAAGAGGTGCGCGTCCACGGTCTCATGATCGGAATCGAACTCGATCGCCCGGGCAAGGAACTGGTGATCGAAGCGATGAAGGAAGGCCTGCTGATCAACTGCACGCACGACACCGTGATCCGCTTCCTGCCGCCGTTCATCATCAGTGACCGCGAAATCGACCGCGCCATCCGCATCCTGGGCCGCATCTTCAAGCGCTTCGGCAACTAGCGCCCTTCGAGACCAGCGTGAAGAAGCCCAAGGCGATCCGCATTCCCGACGTCGATGTCGCGGAGTTGCGGAACAGCCTTGGGCTCACTGTCGCGGAGTTTGCCGAGCGCTACGGCTTTACCGCCGGCTCCATCCGGAACTGGGAGGCGGGCACCCACACACCCTTCCGGATGGCCAAAATTTTGCTCGCGATTGTAGCCGCGCAGCCGGCTATGGTCGATGACGTTTTGAAATTGCCTAGAGAAGCTCGCTCTTACCGAGCTTTTCCAGACGCTTAACGACGTTGCCAACCGCCTGCGCCTGCGACCGCCGTGCCACCAGCAACGCCCCCGGCGTATCAACGATCACAAGATCATCGACACCCACCAGCGCCACGATCTTGCCCGGCGCCTCCACATAGCAACCGCTGGAAGCCTCCGCCACCACCTGTGACCTTGCCGCAATCCCATTGGCGTCCCGGGCCATCAGCTCATACACAGCATTCCAACTGCCCAGATCATTCCAGCCAAAGTCGTCTGTTGCCATAGCGACGACATTCTTCGACCGCTCCAGCACCGCATAATCCACCGAGATGTTCTCGCAAAGCGGATATGTTTCAGCCAGCCGGTTCCCAAAACGCTTGTCATTGAAGGAGGGCAGGGCAGCCAGCAAAGCCGCCGTCTTCGGCAGATGCTGCCGCATCTCGTTGAGGAAGGTACCAGCCCTCCAACAAAAGATGCCGCCGTTCCAATAGAAATTGCCTGCCTTCAGGAACTTGTTGGCGGTCGGCTGATCCGGCTTCTCACGAAACTTGAGCACCTTCACCGGGGCCGCCGCCCCCGGCTTGGCACTCTTCGGCAATTCCAGCCATCCATAGCCCGTCTCAGCCCACCGCGGATAAATACCGATGGTCGCCAGGTTCCCCTGTTCAGCAGCCTTGAACGCACCCTTCATCCAATGCCGAAACCGCGCGGGCTTGCCGATATGATGGTCCGCCGGAAACACCCCGAGCACTGCATCCGGATCCTGCTCATAAATGATCTGCGCCGCCAGCCCCAGACACGGTGCCGTGTTACGTTGCAGAGGCTCAGCCAGGATCTGCCTGGCCGGGACGTCCTTCAACTGCTTCCGAATTTCGTCGCGCAACAGCTCACTGGTAAGCACCCAAATCCGTTCCGGCGGAATCAGCGCCCGCAAGCGCTCGACCGTTTCCACGATCAGCGTCCTCTCCGTGAGGAACGAGAGCAACTGCTTCGGCGTCTTGGTCCGGCTGCGAGGCCAAAAGCGAGTTCCGCGGCCGCCAGCCAGCACAAGGCCGTAATGATGCAAATTAGACATGTGTTCTTAGTTTAGCGGTGAGTCGAAGCGCCAGCGATTGAGGGAGCTTACAATCCTGCCGCGGCTCGGGCTGGCATCCCGTGGGACTCTAGGAGCCTGTGTCCAGGTGGCACCTGAGAGGGAACGGTCTTAGACCGCACCCCAAGCTATTTTAGGAGCTTGAGTACGCCGACCGTGCGGCCGGCGCGATCCATGGCGGCGGTAGAGTGGCGCACTGTTGCTTCGCGGTATTCACGGAGCGCGTCTTCACGATTAGCCAAGCTAGCCTCTTTGTAGCGAGTCCGCGCGGCGCAAAGCTCCACCTGTAACCTGTCTAAACTACTCAGATCATCCGGTGATACGAGATGGATCGGCATTCAAGAGACTCTCAGTTGGATTCTAGGTTATCGCGAAATTGAGACAGCGCAAAGCCTGTGTGCCTGAGCCTGTTTGTATAGATTTTAACGTCACCTAGTTCAATTAGCTGAACACTCGAAAATACTGAGAGACCTCAGGCGTTATCATCCATACAGAGGGCACCGCTGTATGAAAATTCTTTCCAGCCTTCCCGATTGGGAACGGCTACAGGAACGCGATAGAATCCCGTCTACGAGGGCAAAGTGCGACAGATGCGGGGCAGACACGACACTGCTCTACAGGAACAAGCCCATCTGTGAGCTTTGCGACGCGCAACGCGAGAAAGCCTCTTAAGAGACCTTTAGATCGGGGACTCGTCGGGCCTGGGTCCACTGCCCAGAATGCGTCGCGTTCTGTCGACTACGGCTCTGGCGTAGAGAATACTTGCATTTTCGTAATCACGCGCCGCGCGATCCAAGCCGTGGATGCCGTCACTATGCGAGCAGCCCAGATCTTTGACTAGCATTCGCGACCGTTGGTACTGCGCTCTTGCCAGCTCCAGTCTCGCGTGGAGAATCGTCAGCTCCTTTTCGTAGTCGACTTCACATTCGTAACAGACGAAACTGTAGCGCCCTGTGGGGATTCTCGCGTCGCACTCTGGGCAAATGGCCATAGACTGATGCCGAGGATTAAGTTGCCTATTCTGCCGCCTCGAAGTTCTTGTGTTTGCCGATGTTGAGCGCGTAGCGAACCAAAGTAAACCTTGGATAGCGGCCGCACGTTTTGGACTGCGCTAAGTATTCTCTTCTCACGGCCGATTCTGATACTCCTCCTACGGAAGACAATGGAAACGCCTCGGCATTGCACCAAAGGCGTTTCACTCGGGTAACCGACGCAACGAGTGCGTGGGCGATTGGACGCATTAATGATGCGCGTGGCCGAATCGGCCCATTCTTTTATGCGGGTAGCGCCCCCCCCACCTTTGCGCCCAGGTAGATGCAACGCCCCGCTCCAAAGCCGGGGCGTTTGTCAGTCATGAGGTGCACGCGAGTCCAGCGTGGCGGGCATTGCCGCTTGGGGGCATTGATGTCGCTTACAAAGGGATCGGATTCATTTTATTTGTAGGAAAGGCGTCCGCACTATTGGGGCGGCTTGAAGTGTTTGTGCTTCCCGATGTGGTGCGCGGCGCGGACCAAATAGAACGTTGGATGACTTCCGCAAGTCATGCACGGAGGGAAGCGTTCACCTATCACAGCAGTAACTTCATGATCCTGGCTGTGTTTGCCGTCGTGTATGACTCTGTAGACGCCGGAGGCCGGGACCTTGTCCCCTGGTTTATGGGCTTCCATGGCGTCGAACCTAGTCATCCTTTCAAAACGAACCAGCCAGCGCCTTCGTCAGCAGGGCAGAAAACGCCCCGGTCTCCCGCCGGAGCATTTCGTTCGGATGGTATGTGCCCACGCGGATTTGAGCGTGGCGGTGGTGCCGCTTGTAGCCACAGATGCGGCGCTCTCGAATCTGATTTATCTTTTTTTCGGCAGGGAAGCGGGCTGGAAGGTTGGGTCGCTACCGTTGGGTGTCCAGGGGATACGGTCGACTATCTATCGTCCTCGCAGATATATTCAAACATCTCTCCGTTGGCAACCCACCCGGAAGGTCCCGCTTCGGTAATCGTCGCGCTTCCTCCCCAGGGCGCGGTGTAGGCGCCGGGATCGTCGATTGTCAATTCGTAGGTGAGCGAGCCAAGCGTGGGGCGGGAGAAGCGTTCGATGATGTGTAACTGAGCGGTGGTCGGGTAGGAACCCATTGGCCAAATCTTTTCATTGAAGCCGACGCTGTCCACAACCAGGGTGTCGCCCTCCCAATGGCCGATAGAGTGCCCCAGGAAAGTCGGCCTCAGTTCTTCCGGCTTGGGATGCGGCCGGCCGTCCGTGTAAATGACGCGCCAGGAATGGGGGCCACCGATGTTGAGCAGGAACACGCTCTTCATTTCGGGGACGTCTACCAGTTCAAATCCCGGGGCGACCAAGAACGCTGGGCCGGGCGCGGCTCTGCAGTCGATGTTGGGCGGGCGGGTTAGCTTTTGGCTCGATTGGCGATAGTCGTACAATGCCTTTGCCCAAGGGTGAAACGGCACGTTGGAAGGTCGAGGGGCGAACCCCGGGCGCACTTCCCAGTAACCCTTGTGGCCTGGCGCTGAGCCGAGGTTCACCTTGCCATCGGGCCAGCGTGGCGTAGGCTCCGTGGGTTTTGACGGCTTGGCGGCTTTTGCAGGTTTTGCGGGCGGCGGAGCGGGTGGCGCGGACTGGGCAAACAGCGAGCCGCCAATGCATACGAGTGCCAATAGTGTGAGACCCGCTGGTTTGTACGTCATGGCAAGCACCTCGGCCCGCTACCGCATCACCATCTTTCCAGCACATTGGGATCCTAAGCTTAGAATTCCACGTGGACAAGTTGTCGC
>JADMIO010690261.1_pt1 | contig 57719 bp, 46 predicted proteins | sample 8958161 | NCBI WGS metagenome assembly JADMIO01 (sample SAMN16585339, study PRJNA669376) | soil metagenome | isolation source: Crop rotation soil | place: USA: Cullars Rotation, Alabama | collected 2011 | reverse complement strand
GCCGCGACTTCAAGTCACGTGAATTCCAAGCTTCGGATCCCACTGTGCTGGAAAGGCGACGAGTGCCAATCACGTAGTCCTCCGCATCTTTCTTTCCGAAGTGGTATTCGACGAAAAGATTCTCCGAGTAATTCGCGAAGCCTTCGTGAATCCACATGTCGGCAGCGTCTTTCATCGAGATGTTGTTGCCGAACCACTCGTGCGCCGATTCGTGAACAATGATGAAGTCAAACTTAAAACCGACGCCGCAGCCGCAAGGATCGCGTGCCATGTAGCCATTGCGAAACCAGTTGCCGTAAGTGACGGAACTCTGGTGCTCCATGCCGGGATAAGAAACGGTCACCAGTTTGTAGCCGTCTTCATAAAACGGATACTTGCCAAACCAGTGTTCGAAGGCGTCCAGCATGCGGGTCACTTCCTTGAACTGCCTCATCGCGGCGTCTTTCTGATGTGGCAGCACCCAATACTGAATATCCAACACGCCGGCTTTTCCCTGGTATTTCTCGGAAAAAGTTATGTAGTTGCCGATGTTGACGTTGACGCCGTAGTTATTGATCGGGTTTACCACTTCCCAGTGATAAGTCTTCGTCTTTGCGGCAACATTGTGGTCCGTCTTCTTCAAGCGACCGTTGGAAACGGCAACCAGATTCTCCGGCACCGTCACACTTATTTGCATTCCACGATCGGGTTCGTCAGCTCCGTGATCTTTGTTGGGCCACCAGATGCTCGCACCAATACCCTGGCACGTAGTGACGATAAAAGGGTTTCCCAGATCGTCTCTTCCCCACGTTATCCCGCCAACCCAGGGCGGGTTCTTACTCACAACCGGAACCCCTTCGTAAAAGACTTCGATCTTGTCTTCCACGCCTTTCGGAAGTTCCTTCTCGAACATCACCCAATAGACATTTCCTTCACGTTCAAATTTGAGCTGCGCGTCGCCATGCGTGATTTTTGTGATTGCTAACGGCGGCTGCAGATCAATCTGCATCTTCTTTCCGGGCTTCACCGTCTTGAAGATGATCTCGTTCGACCCCCTCAACCTCCTGGTCTCCGGCAAGAACTCGACTTGCAAGTGGTAATGCAGCACATCCCACCACTCACGCTCCGGCGTCACCGATCCTCGCAGCGTCTCCTGACGAGTAACGGGTTCAGTCTGCGCACAAACATAACTGGCGCCAATTAGTATCTGTAGACATGCTACGACGACGAATATTTTTAATTTACACATGTTTGTTTTGCCACGGATTCACACAGATCTGTGTGAATCCGTGGCTGAATTGATCAGAGCTCGGGGCTCTTTAGGATTTCCGCGAGGGCGTGCAGGCGGTTGGTGTCTGCTTCGCCTTTTGACCTGGCGGCGGTTTCAAGGGTCGGGGCCAGGTTCCGGAGTTTTGCTAGGTCCGTGGCGCTTAGTTTTGAGCCTTCGGCGTTTCGGATTGCGAGACGCAGATTCATGATTTCGTCTGAAGGCAGTGCGTGCGAGCGCTCGAGTTGATCGATGTAGGCCTTGGCGACGATCAACTTTCGTGGCCACTCGATCTTCTGTTGGTTCTGAACGTTCAACTCACTGACGCGAACTGTCTTCGCAGCGTCGATCTCGTTCTGCGTAAGGTTCTTCGTCGGCGCGAGCTCAAAGACGTCCAGGCCGCGGGCGATTTCTGAAGCGTAGATGTGACCGTTGTACCAGTACGCGGACCAGTCGCCGCCGAGCGCGAGGATGTCTGGATAAATCGCGCCGCGATCGAAGTAGCCGATCTCGACCGGATGGTCAGCGTCGGTGAAGTCCATGATGGAGATGCCGCCCTGGTACCACGCCTGCACTTCGACATCACGACCCGGAATCGGAATGAGCGAGCCGTTGTGCGCGACACAGTTTTCACTGTCGCCTTGCGCCGCGGGCATCTTGTAGTAACTTCCGAACTTCAGTTTATTGTCTTGCACGTTGAAGATCGCATCCGCGCCCCACTGGATCGGATCGTTCGCGCGGCAACGTGCACCCATTCCACCGCCCCACTCGTCAGTGAACACGACTTTCTTCCCGTCATTCGAAAACGAAGCCGAGTGCCAGTACGCGTAATTCGGATCGTTCACCGCGTCGAGGCGCTTCGGATTCGCGGGGTCTTTGATGTCCAGCAGGATTCCATTTCCGGAGCAGGCGCCGGCCGCGAGTCCAAGCTGTGAGTAGACCGTGATGTCGTGGCACTGGTCGGTGTCGGCGGGTGGATTCTCGCCGTGAGTGCCACCGCTTTTCAGCGCGTTCAAGGTACCCGTTTGCGGATCTCCAAAGATGCGTGGAGTCGAGACGATCTTCGCGTCCTGCGGGCGCGCGAGCGGCACCTTGATCACGTCAATGCGAAATCGCGCCGTGTTCGGATCTTTGTCCGGAGTCTCACCTGAGCATCCCCCCAACTCTTCCGCCTGACGGACATACGAAGTTCCCGAGACGTAGATGTAAACGTTGTCCTTGTCATTCGGATCGACGACGAGCGTATGCGTGTGAGAGCCGCGGCAAGTTTGCACTGCCGCCACTTGCTTCGGATTTTTGATGTCGCTGATATCGAATATTCTCACGCCGCGAAAGCGATCTTTTTGCGCCGCCGGCAAGGTGAAGTGGTTCGCTCCAGCGGAGGGCGACGGTGAAGGCTGCGGCGGCGGCGGAAACCCCTGCGTCCCGCAGTCCAGCCGACCGTTCGCCATCTCCACCGACATGAAGAGCAGGTTTTTGTAAACCGACGGATCGCCTTGCCCACCCGGACACACCATCGTAGTCAACAACGTAGGCCTTGCCGGGTTGGAGATGTCGTAGATGCTCATCCCGTAAAAATTACCGAGGAACAGGTGATTACCCTGGAACGCGAGGTCTGAGTTTGCGAACGCGAGCTGTGCGGTAACCAGTTGCTGCGGCTTCGGTATCTTCGCGATGTCGCTGGAACTGGCGCCAAATAGACCAAGGACTTGCTGCACCTTTGGATCGTTAGGATCTTTAGCGGCAAGTTGAAACGCGTCAGGCTTTTTGACAAGCATCAGGTGCTTGAGACCCACCGCTGCTTCACCCGCGTCCCAAAAGCCGGACGTTAATTTAGAACGCGGATCGTTGGCGTTAGAGCCGGTCATTCCCGGCGGTAGCGTTGGTGCCGGTTCTGGAGCAAACGGATTCGCCGGCGTTGCGGAAGGTGACGGCGATGGCGACGGAGTTTGGGCCAGCGTCGTGGCCGCAAAGCACGTACACAGAAAAAGGGAAGTGGCTATTAAGCGGAAAGCGATTAATCGATTCATAATTTTTCCTATTTTGGTTTTTGGTCCAACATGGTTTGCATCACTTTGATCTCAGCACGTTGGCCGCTGTCGACATCAGTCGCGAAATTAAACAGTTCAGCATCCTGTCCCGAGCCGGCTGAGTCAAATAAATCTTTCACCATACCCAGCGCGCCATTGTGATGCTGAATCATCCCCTTCAGGAACAGTTCGTCAAACTCTTCGCCCTTTGCTTTTCGTAACGCGTCCATCTGCTTTGGCGTGAGCATGCCCGGCATAAGCATTTGATGGCTCGACATATCCATGCCCGGCATGTCCGGCATCGCAGGGGAGACCGGCTCTTCTCTGGTCATCAACCAGCGTTTCATAAAATTTATTTCGTCTGATTGCGACCTGCTGATTCGCGCGCCTAATGAGCGGAGCCTTGCGTTTTGCGTGTGCGATTCGATTAGGGCGGTCATCTCAACTGCCTGGGCGTGATGCATGATCATGTGTTGCATGAACTGCACATCCGCGGGCGAGTACGGCGGCAATGTGGCACGCGTTGAAGGCGGCAGTGCACGCGTTGGTTGGCCCGGCGCGCCTGGTTGGACCACTACCGGAGTCGCAGGTTCAGCCTGCTGGGCGGAGACTGACAGCGACAACAAACATGCGAGAGCACCAGTGGCCAATAGCCGGGAGCTGAAATGAAACCACTTCATCGTCTTGTTTCTGTCTCCCGATGGTTGGAGATTCGTACGAAAAAACAACCACTGAGACACAGAGAAGAAATCAAATTAGGGCACCGTTATGCTCACCTTATCACAAAGCGGGCGGTGTCCTAAAACGATGACGAAACCCGGAAAAACTGAGGCGCGAACTGGAGGCGAGACCGCACCCGAACGATTCCTCGATCGGCACCTTGGGAATGTGGTCCACCTCTTCCTTTCATTCCTGGCGATCATGATCCTGGTTGCCGCTGCTATTGCGACAGTTGTGATTATTATTCGCGATGTTCCGCTATTGTGGCGGGCGCCCAGTGAGTATGAGGCCTTGCACTACATCATTCAGAATGTCTTACTCGTAGCGATCGCGGCGGAGCTGGCATTGCTCTTTCTCTTTCACCGGACGAGCGCGGCGGTCGAGGTGCTCATCTTCGTCATTGCGCGCAAGATGGTGGTTTCCGGAATCTCCGGTTTGGACTTGCTGACAGGCGTGGCTGCCCTGGCCGGACTGGTTGCAATCCGCTTTTATTTCATTCAAGGCAAGAATCAAAAGTCCGAAGCTTCCTGATATCTTTTATCTGCGACGCTGTGGGCTTGGTGTCGGCGCGGTTCTTTGGACAAACCATGTAACGCGTCCGACTTCCTGTCCCTCGAACATTTGCCGAACAGCCACTGAATGTCCCGACGTTATTCCTCCCACGTTGGTTAAGATCAAACGGCAACGATGTTCTGCTCCGCGGCTCAGTTGTATATCCTCGATTGGCACCGAGCTTAGATGAGGCAGAGTTATACTGGCGACCTGTCTCTTGCGATCGACGTCCGCCGTTAGCGACGAAGAGGTGTCTATAAGTGTAAACAGAGCTAAAGGCACTTCGAAAACTACATTTGCATCTGAAGGCAGTCGCTGGATGATTTCCAGATCGAAACTGCGAATCGTATCGGGTGCTCCGGTAACCAAAAACTCGACGGCCAATGGACCGGTCAGCTCATTAATGACGTTAAAGTTCCGGCACGCCACGTTGTTGTTATTGCGAATAAAACGGCGAAAACCATTCCAGTCACTTGCCGGCGGAAGTGCCGGCGCCAGATCACTATCCTGATTGAGAATCGCGATAAAGCAAAAGTCTCCCCCAGCGGCTGGAACGGCGGCTGCGGGCCAGATAATCGGATCCGCTACGACGAGCGTGTCTCCGGCTGGAACGTTCACCGCGGCACTCGTTCCGATCAGAGTCCACCTATCAGGCGTGATTAAAGTAGAAGCATCGCTCCAGTAGACAGTCGCTGTCGTGTTATTCGCGGCGGCTGTACGACTTCTGTTTTTCATTCGCACGTAGATGAAATTATCCTGGCCCGGCACGACGCTGGAGCTCAGAGTGTTGGAGCTCTCGCTACTAATACCAAAGGACGTGATGGGATTAGTTTCGCGGGCTGAGCGAACAATAATGTCCGGACTGGCACTAGTCGATCCGATACTTGGGACCACTCCGGTATCGCCAACATCGTCACGCAAATACACATCAGGTGTGAGAGCAAGTCTTGTTTGAAGGATCGCACGCAAGTTGGGCATTACTCCGATGTTCTCTCGTGTGCTCGAACCTTGTGGTGTTCCGATCGTTCGATCCGAAAGGATTGTGCGCATCTGCAAAGGAGAAAGTCGTCCACCTCCTGGAGGTATTGCCTGATACATTCCCTGAACAACTAGTGCTGCTCCTGCGATGATTGCTGCTGCTCCGCTGGTGCCACCAAAGGTGCGAGTGTAATCATCGTTAAAAGTTCCGCGTCTGCCCGCACTGAGATCTCCATTTCCGGTCGTAACAATCCTTTGGCCCCAGGCAAAACAATTAATTTTTGAACCATAGTTGGATCCCTGTCCAAAGCCGAGACCCACATAACGATTGTGCGGCAGCGCAGACTCGCAAGACCCGACCATGATTGCACCGGAATCGCCATGGAAACTTACTCCGGCAGGTAACGCGTCAAGATCCGCATTACCATTGCCGGCCGCTTCAACGACGATGATGCCGGCGGCCGAAGCCAGACGAATCGCGTCAAAATCTGCGACATCTGTTTCCGTAGGATAATAAGCACGCTGGACCTCGAGCAGAAGTACGTCACCGGGAGCCATCGCACGTACCGCCGCCACGATCGCATCGGCGACGTGATTTTCAGTACCAGACGCGGCCTGGTAATGGGAAACGACTTTCATCGAACTAACGCCGGGAGCAATCCCGATAACACCTACTCTATTTTTGACGGCTCCGACTATACCGAGTACGGAGGTGCCGTGATCATCTCGAAGTCCACTCACTCCTTCGCGGTTGTCAGCAAAAATCAGGGCTGACGACGTGACGGGTAGATCTTCATGATCGAGATTCCAGGCTCGTTCCAGATCGATAAAGCCAACACCCCTGCCGTCACCGTTGGGTTGGGTCGATGCCCAGCGCGCGTCGATTCCGACTCGAGCCGCATCCAGATAACCCTGATCGATGGCATAAGGGTCATTCGGAGTGCTCGCTGCCGGATCAGAGACGGCTTTCTCCAGGTATGCGTAGTCAACTTCAGAAAGCTGTTGCAGTTTTTTTAATAACTCGTGGGGCTCAATATCGAGTCCGCGATAGTCGAGACGCCAATAGGTGGACAGGCTATGAAGAGGAGGGAACTTGCTGGCGTGGGCTTTCCTCTCCATGTTCAATAGTGTCCGTGGGGAGACGCTGCTGATCAGGCGCCGAGTATTAATTTCCTGGTGGCGTTCAAGGAATCCAGTCATGCCTGGTAATAGCTTTTTATTGGCCCTCCGCAGATCTCGTTCGGTTTCGGAAACATGAGCAAACAGGCGAATAATGATGAATCCGGATAGGGCCGGTGTGTGTTTGGGGGGACACAAATTAATCGGCGTTTCGCCGCAGGGGTTATCGTCGTATTTCATGTAAGCTCCTTGTGCTCTATACGAAATGAGGTCACAGGCCAAAGCATTTCCGCCGCTACTTATGTGTGGTCCAAAAGTGCAATGGATCACAAGAATCCCGCGAGGTGTTTGAGATGCCACGGGCTCGTCCCGTGGAGGTTCACGCTTACTGCTATACGCGCCATAAATAACGCGGTTTGGATGCCACGGGCTCGTCCCGTGGAGGCTCACGTCTTTGCTATTTAGCAGCGATCGTGAAGCTCCACGGGACAAGCCCGTGGCATCTTCGTCCCAGTTTTTGTGTGGCGGTGTAGCGAACTAGCGTGAAACTCCACGGGGCAAGCCCGTGGCATCTCAGTCAAGCTCGTCGCGTTAGCCACGACGTGCAACTCCGTGGCATCCCAGGCAAGCGCGTCGCGTTAGCCACGACGTGCAACTCCGTGGCATCCCAGGCAAGCCCGTTGCGTTAGTCGCGACGTACAACCCCGTGGCATCTAGCCCGTGGCATCATTATTCAAAACTCGGAGTAGCCGCCGATGGCGGTGAAGCCGGCCCAGTAGTATGGGTGGTGGTATTTTTCGCGGGTCATTATTTCCTGCTGGGCGCGGGTTAGGGCGTCGGTGGTGGAGAGGTGGCCCTCCGTGCGAAAGCGGTGAAATAGGATCATCAACTCGGATGTCGCCTCTGAATCAACGGGCCACAAACTTGCCACCACCACCGGAACTCCCGCAACCAGAAACGATCGCGCGAAGCCGATCGGGCCTTCGCCACGAAGCTGCTGCTCGATCCCAGTCTGGCAGGCTGAAAGAACCACTAACTTCGTTCGCGCAAGATCCATCTGATAAATGTCGCCCGAGCTCAAGCCGGAAGATTCAGCGAGCAACACCTTCGACGAGGGCTGCCACCTCGGATCAATCAGGTAATGCGCTGCAAAATGTGCGACCTCGACTCGCGGCAACTCCTCAACAACTGACTTTTGCGTGGCTTGTGCCCTGATTAAAAGATGATGCCGCGATGGATAGCTCTGCGCGATGCCTTCCACCTCTCGCTCAGCACTCGCCAGGTTCGGAAGATCCGGATTTGCCGCACGGTCAAATGTTGGATTTCCAACAGCGAGCAGCCGCTCCTCTCGTGCTGACGATCGCGCGCGTGCCTTGTCGCTCGACTCGATAAGGATCGTCGCGCTCGGAGAAGTCATCACGCGATAGTCCTGCACCAGATATCGTCCCGAGCTCGTCGAGATTAAAGCTCCGAACGGCAGGAAATGCAGACTCTTGTCGGGAACGAAACAGATCACCTTCCCAGGATCCAACTGGCTTCGAATCGGCTCGATCAGCAGATCGTAGAAACGCTTCAAACTATCCGCCGCACCTTGCTCCTCTCGCTGTCTGATCTGTTTGAGCGCGATGGTAACTGTCTCCTCGAGTTTGGATGATTCCACGTCGACAAAGCTCGGGAAGAAACCGGATCGAGTGATACACCAAACCAGCAATCTCTTTTCCAGCACCACGTACTGAACAATTTGAACCTGTTCCGGAAGCCGTTGCTGAATCTCGGCTACGGTTAAGGGCGATGCGCCTTTATGCAGCATCAGTTCGTGCAGGGTGCGAGCCCGGGAGATTTCTGAGTAATCAAAGGCACGGCGCTGGTCGCCCAATCGGAAGTAAGCGAAGTCGATCGCCAGATCGTAGGTTTCCTGCTCCTTATCAAAGAAGAAATTCTTCTGTCGCTCCTCGAGAATCTTTTCGCGATATTCGTCAAACAGCTTCAGGACGATCAACAATTCCTGCGCGGCGAGCGCATCACTGTTCTGAGCCAGGTAGGAAAGAAACTTGCCTTTGTGAGCGGCGTAATTGTAGTGAGCGAATTTGAGCGATTCATACAACTGCGAGCTCTCTTCATACGCGGCCAGCGCATTCGTCTGATCTCCGGAAAGGCGATAGAGATCACCAAGCCGGAGTGAAGCATTGGCCATCATGCTTTTTCCGTCCGCTCCGATAGATTTACTTTGGTCGTAAGCACGACGCATATTCTCGAACGCCGGATCGAATTGACCCAGGGCGCCGTAAGTAATTCCGAGATATTGGTAGGAACGAGAGATTAAGAGCGGGGCGCGGGAAGCCAAAGCCAGTTTCAATGCTTCGTTCAGGTAGTCGAGTGCGGCTCGATAGAGTTGTAGCGCACTAAGGTTTTGCGAACCCGCAATATATATACCCCATAGTAGCCCTGGAGACATGCCTTCTTCCTGGGCGATGGCCCTTGACTGTTCCACAAACGACAATGAGATTTCATTGTCATTTAAAGAAAGATGCAGGCTGGCTAACTGGACGGTGTTGTGCAACTCATGGTTCGGGTCTTTTAACTCCCGGAATATCTGCAACGCGTGATTGCTGTCGATGATTGCTTCGGAATAATTATTGAGATTGGACTCGATATGAGCGCGACGAGTGAGAGCGCGTCCCAGTAGCCATTTGTAACGGTTGGCTTCGCAGGCGGGGACAAGGCGTTTAAGTATTTCCCCGGCTTTCTCGAGATCCGGTTTAAATGCGGCAACGTGAGCGATCGCGTTCGCAGCGGCAAGTGACTCAGGGAGATCACCAACTTTGTCGAACGTTCTTTCCGCGTTTGTAAATAATTCGGTCGCTTCGTCGTACCTGTTTTGGTCAAGCAACTTGTACCCGTTCGCGAATTGCTCGCGGGCTTGTACGAGGAGCGCCTGTGTTTGCGGCGTAGCCGACGCGTAAACGTGGGCGAGGTCGGAAGTGTAGTCATCCTCAGCGTTACGAGTTTCAAGTTGGCCCAGATACTCAAGGGCTTTCAGATTTTCAGGCTGCTTATTGATGAGGAGACCGTTCAGCAGATCTCTAGTTACGAAATTCCCACTCGACGCGTAGTAGCGTCTGTAAATTTCCCACGCAGTTGTGTCATCGCGGGCGCGGTAGGCGCGCATGAAGGTCTCGAATGTATCACCGCTGTTTTGCGATCCGCGATTCTTTATGTCTTCGAGCGACTTGAGGTTGTGTCGAGCTTCGACGGCCCATTGAGAACTCGAATCTCTTTCGAGATAGGTGCGCCAGTCAGCTTCAGCTTCCTGGTAAAGGCCCTGGTGCTGATGGACCAGGCCACGATTGAAAAGAGCTTCGAGAAGATTGGGCTCGATTTCAAGTGACTGTTTCAAATATTCAAGGCTACGACCGAGATCCACGATGCCTTTGCCTGGCTCCGCACCTTTGTCTAATTCCAGCCGGCCTTTTTCCAAATATGCCGCGCCAAGATCGGCGTAGATCTGTGCGTTCTTAGTGTCAGCTTTTGCCGCCTTCTCCAGATACTGAATCGCTTTGTCGTGTTCTCTTTGTAGAAGAAAGAACTTGCCCAGGGCATGAGCTGAATCGGCGTCGGCTTGTTTTTTTTCGGCTTCGAGCAGGAGTCCTTTTGCACGACTCAGCTCGAGATCGTTCACTTGTGGCGGCTCACCCGAACGCGTAATCACAAACGGTGCATAATCAAGCGTCGAGATTCGCGCTTCAACCGGGCGCTCCTGACGATAAGCCTCGTTGAGCGCCACCAGGCCCTTCTGCAGATCCGATTGATAGATGAACAGGCGCCAACCAATTACACCCAGGACACCAATAACTAAAAGGATGAGTGCGATCGACGCCGGCGAAGACAGGGGTTGTAATGGAGGTAACAACCATTTCCTCAATCGCTCGGATATGCTGAGCTTCTGGGGAGACGGGTCAGGGATTCCGTCGATATAACGTTTAAAAGCCTGAGCCGATATTAGTTTGCTGTGGCGCTCGGGGGTTGTCAGAAAGTCTTGTTCAAATTTTATGCGTTCATCCCGGGAGAGTTCTTCGGCGAGGTATTCGTCGATCAGTTCATCTTCCGCAATGTCCAGTTCCGCGGAAAAGCTATCGTCACTGAGTAAGCGCAACTCGATTTCTTGCTGTTCAGCGACGGAAAGTTGTTTCAGCAGATAACGTTTAACAGAATTTTGCTCTTGGTGTTGCCGCGCCATAGCTTCACTCTGTGGAGACTACCTAACGGTAATGAGGATTTATAGCTGCCTGTTTCGTGCTTAACTTTGGCTAAGGCACATTACGAGGCATTGATGCACTCCCTTCCTTAGTTTATAGGCGCGAATCCGCAAGGCGTTGGCGGTAAGCGCTAACTCGACCGCCAGTTGCTTGCGGCGATTGATTCTGGCCCGTTTTTCTCCCTGAAAGTAGTGTACGAGCAGATCTCGGTCGGATTCAGATAAGTTGCCGAGGCACTCTGTCAGGCACCGATCTTCTATTTCGAGCTCTTCGGTCGAACGACGCTGAGGCTCCTTGAAGTTGAGTCTCTTTTGTTCCTCGCGCACGTATTCCTGGTGAACAAACTCCACGAACCCAAGACAGCAGCGGAGTGGATCGCTATAGGTCGTCATGACCTTGTCGATTCTTACTGCAACGCGGTTGGTAACTTCATCGGCCAGGGCTTCAGCGTCGACACAGCCGCGCGAGGCGAATACTTTGATCAAGCGGGCGTGAACGAGATTAAACATGCGCCCCGCTTCCTCTGGGTCCGAATGAAGCCAGGCCAGCAGCCTTTCAAATTCTTCAGGTGTCGGACAGCGCTCTCTCTTCATCGGGAACGTAACGAGTAGCCAAAAATGCGATCCGAAGCCGTAACTATATCCGCCCTCGGTTCGCACTGAGCTGCAGCCGGATAATGAGGATCGAAAAGTGAGAATCTGGAAAGTTCCAAAGCTGAGCCCCGAGGTATTTAGGCAACCCTTGTAGAAGTAATTTGCCCACTTAAACCCAGCATACCGCCGCTAAATTGAAGCAAGGAAAAATCGAAGCGAGAAACAGACGAAGATTAGACGCCTCATGAGGGTCTGTCAATAAAAATACTGCCAGTTACAGAAACGTTTAAGCGATGAGAGTCATTTTAAGTGGAACCGGAAATTAAGTTTAAGGAGTTTAATTCAATGCCATTTAGTACAACCACAAATGCACCAGCAACAAATGCAAAGGTGACGGTTAAATTTGCTGGACTAATGTTACTCAAACCGAATGAGAACAACGGCTGTGACATTGGCATCCACCGGTTAAGCGACACCCATGCACTTCAGGTAATACTCGTCGTTAGCAAACCTGACCGGCCACCCAGCCTGGTTCGCCTGGTAACAGGTGCGCTGACGGAGCCATTTGCCATCAACGTTACTCCGGATCCACGTACCGGGATCAAGGCATTCGCACGTGGTCCTGAACCGTTCGACCGTAGTAGAGCAAATAATAATGAGCTCGATTTTCGTTGGGCGATCAACATGCAACAGTTACATGAAGGCGCTGATTTCAACGGCGGCGCTCGTCCCGTTGCGACGTTGAATACGGGAACTCTTTATACGTCTACCCTGACGTTGACTGAGCTGACCCCGGAATTGGTAAAGGGAACGACAAGAACCGCGCTACCCAGGTTCTCAGCAGATCTGGCCGCTGCAATCGACCTGCCGGCTGGAAGTATAGTCGAGCTTTCCTGGAGTGTCTGGGGGGAACGACGAACTCTTGACCTGCCGAGGCCAAACGATCCGCCACGGACCACGTACACGGTGATGTTGCTGAACGATCCGCCTGTCGTCAATACACTTGCTCATGACGAGCTGAATCAGTATTACCAGGTGCTGGAAGTTGCGGGCCAACCGATACCACCCGAGAAACAATACCGTATCTCCTACAATGGGAACCCAAACACCGATGAGATTCCCTGCATGCCGGTGGTTCTCAATCCCCGGGGAAACTAAAATCCCGGCAACACAAACACGAAGAGCACAAACGTTATTGTTTGTGCTTTTCGTGTCTTTCCTTGAGGACCGCGTGGTAGATCTGTTATCAGTTTCTTCTCAACTATCACGAAAGGAACTGAGGCAAATGGACGAACTCATCAAACGCATAACCGAAAAGACGGGAATCTCAGAAGACCAGGCACGCTCCGCCGTGAACACGGTATCGGGCTTTCTGAAAGAGAAGTTGCCGGAGCCGATTGCAGGACAGATCGACAATGTGTTGAGTGGCGCGGGCGGCATGAGCGACACACTCGGCGGGGCAGCAGCTAAGATCGGGAATATGTTTGGCGGCTAATAAGGTTTTTAGTCTTTAGCGCCACTGCCGCCAGAACCACGCCAAGTGCTTCGGTTATCAAGAGCAGAATTGCAGTAACGCGAAACATCCCGCGTGCGTCTCCTGGCGGCAGATCGGACACGTGATCGTTAGAGACGATGATGTAGTGATAGCAGGCTCCAAAGATGAGAGAGCCGAGCATCGAGACAAGTATGAGCCACAGACCGGCTCTGGCGTATCGTGTCCATGACAAGGCGAGTCCAATCAGCGGCGCCAGCAGGATGACTACGATCACGTAGAGTTGTTGCCAACTCGTCAGCCCAACACCCAATTCTGTGTGTGCTCGGCCATGGAGCAGATTAACAATCAGGTGCGCTATTACGGTGATCGTCAGCACTTTTCGATAGCCTTTCGGTAGACCAGCATGTAGCGCCACAGCAAACGTCTCTTCACATTCGCTCCCGGCAAGATCTCATCAGCAAGCGCACGCATCTGGGTGATGGTTGAGTAATGATCGTGTTTGCCGTGTTGCTCCCACGCCTTGCGGACTTCGGGTGGCGGTTTAAGTCGTCCGTTGTGTAACAGCCTAAGACTACCACTCACGCCCAGCCCAATGACATCCAGCATTCGTTCAACCAACCCGTCCGATTCGACGAGATCCAGTACCACCAAAACACCACCCGGCTTTAGCGCGTCTCTCATCTTCACAAACAACTCGCGCTGTTCGAGGTGATGAAGCGTTGCGATCGAACAGATGAAGGCGAAATGTGACTGAGGAAAGCTCCACGTCATCGCGTCGGCCAACTGAAACTCGACATTATCAAACTTCGCGGACCGCGAACGCGCAACCCGAATCATCTCCGCCGACAAATCGAGCGCCACCACTCGCCTACAACGTCTCGCCAACTCCCTCGCGAACACCCCCGTCCCACATCCAACCTCGAGTGCCTCTCCACAATTCTCCGGAACATACTTCAGTAGGTCCCCATGATAATGATTATTCGCCGTCCACCCCTCCTCATCCAAAAGGGCCAACCGATCAAAATCTGCTTCGACAGACGACATCACTCACCGATAATTACCAACATCCGCTCCTTACGTCCACCATCAACGGTTCTCTGCGCAGATGCCATGGCTTGCCCTGTGGAGCCTCACGCCACCTTGCTTCCCCCACCCTCCAGCCGCTACCAAAGATGCCACGGGCTTGTCCCGTGGAGTCTCACGCTCGCCCGCTACACCACTACCACAAAGAACTGGAACAAAGATGCCACGGGCTTGCCCCGTGGAGTCTCACGCTTGCCGCTACACCACTACCACAAAGAACTGGAACAAAGATGCCACGGGCTTGCCCCGTGGAGTCTCACGCTTGCCGCTACACCACTACCACAAAGAACTGGAACAAAGATGCCACGGGCTTGCCCCGTGGAGTCTTACGCTTGCCGCTACAGTTCGCCCCTAAAGTTCCTCGCTACCCCAACGTTCTATAAACTTGCGAATCTGTGCGCTCGATAAGTCTCCGTAAGAACCCACATAAGCACTATTCATCCATAAACGATTCACACGCGCTTGAATCATCTCGCGCACCACAACCTGCTGAGCCGAATTCATCAAACCTGCGGCAATACTAGCTGGAGAGACAGAAGGATGACTACGCAAAGCAACATGCACATGGTCTGGAACAAACGAAACCTTTATCAACGCAATCCGAAGCTCCTGCTGAAGGTTCAGCCACACTCTAGCGATTCTTCCTCCCTGTGCTGAACCAAATATGCCACGCCGCCAGGTCGTACTGAAGACTAAATGAAACCTTGCAATCACCATCGCATGATGTGGCGAAATCCGATGCTCATCTTCCACGCTGAGCTGATATTGATCGACAAAGATTGGCGGAAGGAGGCGATTTGCGTAGCCATGATGCTCGCCTTGTAAACTCAAGTATCGCTCAACAACGCGACTTCTCGTCTTACCGGTAGTACATGCAAAGTAACCCTTGCTCAGAAGCGGCTGCAGATCCATCAAGTTGAGTTCTTCGCGCAGCCACTTGCTGATGCGGCCTTTCACTTTACTTACGCAACTGGAAATCGTTTCGAGGGGATTTAGGCTTAGTATGCATCGCAGATCAGTGTTATTCGTTACGCATTCTAGTACACGAATGTTATACGGGCGGACTAAAGCGTCTAGCTTTGCTCGCTGAAGTTTTGTCAGAGGAGGGAAGGAACGTCGTCGATACGTTCGTAAGGAGAAATAGACGCGATAACAGTAAGCGAACTTGATTTCGTGAGGTTGATAAGTATAGAGATTCATGTGTGAGGTTGTTGGATTGTAAGTCTGAGTAGGACATCTGTCTAGCGCGAGGTAGCAGCGAGCGTGAGAACTCCACGGGACAAGCCCGTGGCATCTTCGCCCTTTTTTGTTTGGGGGTGTAGCGAACTAGCGTGAGAACTCCACGGGACAAGCCCGTGGCATCTTCGCCCACTTTTTTGTTTGAGGGTGTAGCGAACTAGCGTGAGACTCCACGGGACAAGCCCGTGGCATCTTCGTCAGGAACGCGGATGAACACGGATCTGAATCTGTGTTCATCCGCGTTCATCTGTGGCTAATAATTTTTCCAGGGCGGCGAGGTCGATGGGTTTGACGATGTGGGCGTCGAAGCCGGCTTCGCGGGTGCGGCGCTTGTCGTCTTCCTGGCCCCAACCGGTTAGGGCCACGAGGAGGATTTGGCGGCCCCAGGGTTGTTCGCGGATTGAGCGGGCTGCTTCGTAGCCGTTCAGTTTGGGCATTCCGAGGTCCAGGAACGCTACGTCAGGTAGGAATTCTTTGGCGCGCTCGATTGCTTCCGCTCCGTCGTGCGCCATCGCCACGTCGTGTCCCGAAAGCTCCAGCATCATCGCCATGCTTTCCGCTGAGTCAACGTTATCGTCCACCACCAGAATACGGCGGCGTACGTCCGCGACCACAGGCGCCCTCTCGGTCTTGAACGCAGGCGGCTGAGCTTTCGTTACAGGCAAACGAACGATGAACTCACTACCCTTACCAGCTCCGTCACTATGAGCTTCAACCGTGCCGCCGTGCATCTCGATCAAGCGACGCACTAAAGTCAGACCAACACCAAGCCCTCCCTGCGGATGCGGTTCCGACGAATCCAGCTGCACGAACATGTCAAAAATCCGCGAGAGCTTCTCAGCCTCAATACCGATGCCGGTATCACTTACCTTAACCACCAACCCGCCGGCGTGAGTTGTCGCGGTGAGCGAAATGCGACCGCCAGGACGACTGTATCTCGCCGCGTTGTTAAGCAGATTCGAAACCACCTGGGCCAACCGCACCGGATCCGCGTCGAGTAGAACCGTTTCCGTGGGTAACGCGATCTGCAATTCATTGTGCGACGCGTCTATGACAGGGCGACTGGTATCGACAGCGCTACGAACCACCGCTGCAAGGTCCACGATCTCTTTCCGCAACTCGAGTTTGTTCCGGCTGATACGCGCGACGTCGAGCAAGTCATCGACGAGGCGCACCATCTGATCAATCTGGCGCTGCATGATAGTCGTCGCGTGGTCCAGCCGGGCCTGATCGTTATTGGACAGCCGGATCAACTGTAGTCCATTGCGGATCGGCGCGAGCGGATTTCGCAGCTCATGCGCGAGCGTGGCGATAAACTCGTCTTTCCTCCGATCCTGCTCGCGTAGTTGGTCGATCAAATGCCGACGAATCTCGATGGTTTTAATGTGAGTGTCGACAGTCGCCAGCAGTTCGCGAGCGCTGAACGGTTTCACGAGGTAATCATCCGCCGACGCTTCGATAGCTTCGATTCGTGATTCTTCTCCTGCTCGGGCTGATAGGAGAATGACCGGTATCTCTCTTGTCTTTGCGTCCGCACGGATGCGACGCAGGAACTCAAAGCCGTCCATCACCGGCATCATCACGTCCGATAAAACCAAATCCGGCAGCTTTTTCTCGACGGCATTCCATGCCGCCTGGCCATCGGCCACCGCTACCACTTCATAACGATCCGCCAGCAGTCGCGAAACGTAGTCGCGCATGTCGGCGTTATCGTCGGCGAGCACGATCAGAGGCCGCTTAGTCTTCGGGTTCCCATCAATGAGGTCCGAATAAGGATGCGCACTGGCAGCCGGCAGCCAACGTAGTGCCTCGCTTACGAAGGCTGCCGCGCCAAATGCGGTCGAGGTAAGAGTTCGCCTGGCATTAATTCGATCCTGTGGTAGGTGAGCTTTCCCTTTAGGCAAGGTGACAGTAAACACACTGCCTTCATCGACGACGCTTTCGACTCGAACCGAACCACCGTGAAGTTTGACCAGCTCGCGCACTAGGGCCAGGCCAATTCCCGATCCTTCCTGTGTTCGACCGCGCGACACTTCGACGCGATGAAAACGCTCAAACACTTTCGGCAATTCTTCAGCCGGAATACCGACGCCCGTGTCCTGCACGGAGAGCTCTACCTGCTCGCCTGACTCACGCAAGCGCACCTCGATCCGTCCTGACAAAGTGAACTTGAATGCATTTGAGATCAGATTGAGAACGATCTTCTCCCACATGTCCGGATCGACGTAGATGGATTCACTTAGCGGAGGACAAGCGACGACTAAATCGATCCCCGCTCTGTCGCAAGCCGATCTGAAATTGCTCGCGAGTTCCGCGGTGAGACTCGAAAGATCCGCCGGTTCGTAAGAAGCCTGGATGCGGCCGGCCTCGATGCGTGAGAAATCAAGTAACGTATTAACGAGTTTCTGTAACCGCAAGCCATTACGATGCGCAATCTCGAGACGCTCGCGTTGTGACGCCGGAAGCGAATCCGTCTCGGCCAGAATGTCCGCAACTGGTCCAAGCATCAGCGTTAGTGGCGTGCGAAATTCGTGGCTCACGTTGGAGAAGAAAGTTGTTTTCGCGCGGTCGAGCTCTGCGAGCGCTTCCGCGCGACGACGTTCTGCTTCGTATGCGCGCGCGTTCGCGACTGTCGTCGAGATCTGAGTTGTCAGGAGATCGAAGAAGGCGCGGTACTGATCGTCCAGCGGACGTCGAGGCGAGACTCCGGCGACAAGGAACCCCGTCGCACGATCCTGGCCCGACGCACGAATCGTCATAACTCTCGCGGTGTGTGTCGCTTCAGGCCAAACACCGCCGGACAATTCGCCGTAACGTTGGATAACATCCGTCAGCTCCACTGCGTGGTTTGATTGCATGACCGCAGCGAATGGCCATTCTTTCGAGTCATCCAGATCGATGCTGATGGGCGCCGCCGCAGTCCCCGGTTCAAGGCCTGAGGCGCCCATCAGCCGTGCGCGTTTGCCGGATTCGTCCAATAGATAAACGAGCGCGAAAGCAATGTCGTGTTGATTACGGGAAAGAATTTCCGTCGCCGTGCGGCAGGCATCTTCTACCGACTTGGTTTCGGCTGCCGCGAACAAGGAAAGATCACGGAGAGTTCGCAGGCGCCGGTCGCTGACCACGCGTGCAGTCGTCTCGCTGACAATGCAAAAGAGGCCGGCAACAGAACCGGTTTCATCACGAATCGGGTCGTAGGAAATGTCAAAGAATGTCTCTTCGGGAAAGCCGTACCGCTCCATGTAGAAGGGATGATCGCCGCCCCAGAATGCTTCACCGGTCCGCAGTACATCTTCAAACAGTTTTCGAAGACCCGACTCCCAGAGCTCACTCCAAACTTCTCGACCCGGAAGTCCGAGCGCGCGCGGATGTTTCTTTCCGAGTACGGGCCGGTAAGCATCGTTGTAAAGCGTGATCAGATCCGGACCCCAGAACATCGCGATCTGCGCTTTTGAGGGCAGCAGGATACTGACCGCACTGCGCAGACTCTGCGGCCAGGATTCTATTGGCCCGAGCGGAGTGCCGGACCAATCGGTGCCGCGGATGAGTTTGCCCATCTCGCCGCCACCCGCGATCCAATCGTAGGCTTGTGACGTCATCTTACTAAGAGGAATGGGGGAGTGTGGATTTTACAATAAATCGTGTTCATCCGCGTCCATCTGTGGCTTACTTTTTACGTTGCTCCTCGCCCGGCTGGTACGACGATTCGAGATTAGCACGGATTTCGTCCAGGGTAAGCCACGCGGGTTTGAATTCGCCGCGCGTGTAGAGGACGGATTGGTCCATGAAGTGTGGGCTCTTGGGATCTCCGCTGGACCCGAACGTGTGGACCGAGAGGGCGCGAACCTGCGGCCCGAACTCGACGACGCTGATATATGTTCCGCCGGCAACGCCGTACCGTCGTTTTTGTCCGCGCTCGGGTGTGGCGTAAAACGTGAAGACGGCTCCGTCGTTACCATTCACACCGCTGACAGCGAGACTCGGTCGTGAATCCTGAAAATCCTCGTCTTTGCTTTCGTCGATACGTTGCAGGCGCGAGATCTCGCCCCACGCAACTTTCCACGTCCCGAAGTCACGCTGAAGCTGATTGATAACCTCGTTGAGCGCCGCTAGCTGATCTTCTTTCTCATCTCTCGACACGCGGTCGTGCCAGAGACTGAAGAGAGTCATGGCGATGGAGTCGTTCGCGCTGCGATGATTCCAGCGTACGAGCTCGTCATAGACTTCGCGTGACTGTGGATCTTCACGTTGTTTGAGTGCCGCAATCAGTCCCGGCAAACGTTTGTCCGCATTCATTACGCGTGTGTCAAACGCCAACCGACGCCATTCATCAAACGTGAACGTCGGTTTACTCGCCAGAATCTCTCTTGAGATCGCGCCGCGAGGATTGTCGCCTTCCTGGACCATGTACTTCGGAAACTGTTTCGGATCCGGATTGCCTTCGCTCGTCAGCAGAAAAGGCGTCGTGTTGCAGTTTTGCATCCAACCGGTTTTCGGGTTTGTGAGTTGTGGCAACTCATCGATCGTGTGATAGCCCTGCCATTCCGTCGCCGGATCGCTGCCGTCAACCGGCATGGACCAGTCGAAACGAGGGTCGCGCTTCGGCACTGCGCCGTTGTAGAGATACCAGGTGTTCCCCTGGCGGTCGGCATACATCACGTTGCCGAAGAGCATATTGAGCGGCGTCATCGCGCGCTTCAGGGCCGTGAGCGATGTCGCACGCGTCATGTCGTACCACTCGCGCAGCCAGCCATCCGATTCAAACTTCGCCATGCGCAGCGCAAGCAGTTTGCCATCGCGCGCCGCGACGATCGGGCCGTGATGTGTTTTGCGCATCGTGAACTTGCGCGTCTCGATACCCGTCGCCGTCTTAACTCGAATCTCTTCGACGTGCTCGGTAGCCAGGCGATATTCTTTGCCGTACTTGTAAGCGAGTGGACGGGCCGGATCGTCAAATGTTTCGATGTAGACGTCGGTCAAGTCAGCCGCGTTGTCGGTGCTTACCCAGCCGCCGTTTTCGTTGTGGCCCACGTACGGCAACGGAAATCCGAAGCGTGTGTAACCGGTGAAGTTCCAACCTTCGTCGCTATGAACGTGACCTTCGTAAACCTGGCCGGGACCAAAGAAGGGCAGGTGCGGGTTGATGAACAGCAACGCGTTGCCGGACGCGCTTCTCGATGGACCAACGACCCAACCGTTCGAACCCGTATGTTCTTTTAGATCGTTTTTGATGGCAGCAGTTTGTAATCCGATACGCCAAAGGTTTCGATCGCGCGCGAAGCCGTTCTGGTAGTAGTTGTAACGAATGAAGGCCAGCGTGTACCACGGCTCGATCGTGGTCAGCAGTCGCGGGCGTACCTCGGGATGCCGCTCGAGGTAGTAGTTGAAGCCAGCGGCGAAGGCGTCGCACAACGAACGCATATGCTTGTCGAGACGGGCGTATTCCTCACGCGCGAGCCTCGGGATCTCGAGCGCGTGATTGAGTCGGTCTTCGTCGAGCGACTTCTCGCCATACAACTCGGAAGCTCGTCCCAGCGCGAGGATGAAGTTTTCCTCGACGCGCCAGAAATTGTCCTCCGCCTGCGCGTAAGCAAAACCGAATACCGTGCTCTCGTCCGTGCGGCCAAAGACGTGCGGGACGCCGTAGATATCGCGATAGATCGTGACGGTGCGGGCGAGTTTCTGTGGGTTTGCCATTGTCTGTGTACTACACAAAAACACAGCGACAAGTGTAGTCAATATCAGGATCTTCGAATTACGCATATTTTCGGGACTAATCATATGAAAGGTTGATTTGTAATAGCTATCCGACAAGCTGTGGATAGCACGGTTGCCGCGGCGATGGCAACGTTAATACGCTATCCGCATGTTAACGCTGCTCAAGCTGGAATTGGAAAAGCTGTTTCGCTCGCGAAACTTCTACCTGTCGTTCCTCGTGTTGATTGGGTTTGTCGTCTTGATGCTATGGGGTTTTTACACGTACGCCGCGCGCAAATCGGGCGGTGAGGCCGTCGAACAGTTCCGGTATACCTACGAGTCGAAACAGTATTTCAATGGGCTGACGTTTGCGCTTTATTCAGTCTTGTTTTCCTTTACCTTGCTGTTACCGATCTTTGTGGCGATGAGCGCGGGAGTGCAAATCGCAGGCGAGGCTCGTTCAGGGACCCTGCGAATGATATGTACGCGTCCGATCTCGCGTGCTTCGCTTGTCATGTCGAAGTTTTTTGTGACGGCATTACACGCGCTGCTGCTGTTGAGTTTCTTTATCGGATTGAATCTGCTGGTTGGGTTGATCTTTGTCGGTTGGGGGAATCTTGAACTTTACCCGGGGCCGCTTAACTTAGTGGACGCGCCGGGGAAGATTATGCGCGACGAGGCGCTGATGCGGTTTGTTTACGCGACGGCATCCGGCACGTGGGCGCTGCTGGTCATCGCTGCTCTCGCGCTCTTGTGTTCTGCGATTTTTGACTCGCCGGTGCAGGCCATCATTATTACGATTGCCTCATATCTCACGCTCTACATAGTTGGACGCGTTGAGTTCTTCGAGCATCTAAGACCTTACTTCTTTACTACTGACATGGATTTCTGGCGTTACGTGTTTAAGCCGGAAATTCCGTGGCAGAGTTTCTGGCATTACGCATGTGTTTGCGGCGCGTATACCGTGGGGTTGTTGCTGGCGACTGTCGTTATCTTCGAGCGAAAGGACATTCTTTCCTGAGATGTGGTTGAAAGTTGTTCTGGCGCTCGTATTTTGTTTGATGGTTGTTGGGGCAGTTCATTTTGCGTCGCCCCTCGAGTCTGGAGAGACGGAGAGTCCGACGCAATCGCAACGCTCGCTGCGATTGCTGACGTGGATATTTATGGGTTTCTTGGTCCGAATGGGGCAGGGAAGTCAACGACGCTCAGGATGCTTCTCGGATTAATCAGACCGACAGCCGGTAAGATTGAGTTTCCGATTCAGGGGGTGCACTGGGACTACCTGCGTGCGCGCTCGAGAATAGGCGCCATCATCGAGACACCAGCCTTCTACGAAAACTTTTCCGCGCGCAGGAATCTGCAACTGCTCGCATCGCTATCCGGTGGCGTCCAGCCGAAACGTGTCGAAGAAGTGCTCGACATTGTGGGTTTGAAAGAGCGCGCTCACGATCCAGTCAAGGAGTTCTCACATGGCATGCGCCAACGACTGGGAATCGCGCAAGTACTTTTGCCCACGCCGCAACTGATCATTCTCGACGAACCGACAAACGGTCTCGATCCACAGGGAATACAACAAACGCGACAACTAATTCGACGACTTCGAGATGAGCTAAAGCTGACTATCCTGCTGTCGAGCCATCTGCTTGCGGAGATTGAGCAACTCTGTAATCGAGTGGGAATTATTAACGAGGGACGTTTGCTTTATGAAGGTGAGCCGGCGGCGCTCGTAGCGCCCACGACCAGATTCAAGCTCAAGGTTGATCAAACGACCGCAGCTTTTCAGCTATTGGAAAAGGATCCGGCGATCAGTGTCAGCCAGAATGGCGCCGCTTATCTACACGTGGATGCTCAGGCCGATCACATGAGCGACGTAAACGCTTTGCTGGTAAGTAATGGAATAAAGGTTTATGAATTGACTCCCACTCAAGAAAGTCTCGAAGAAGCGTTTCTTCGCATCACCGTCGTTAACCAGTGACGCGTTCAGTCGTTTCAGCTAACAGCGACTTCTATACAAACCTTCCCCGCCAGATCGACTCCGATAGCGGATCCATGTTTACTCCCGCGCAGCGCGAAGGACTCGCGTCTTTACTCGCGGAGCGTGACGAATTGATAACTCAGTTAGCGCGCAGCAACCCCTCAGCCACAGATCGCCTCTTCACCATCTACTCTGCCTACAACAAACACACTAAGTAAATTCGTTTTCAGTTATCCTGAAACCCGTGCAGCTTTGTGCTTCCACCTGCTTCGCAGGTTCCGCGCACAATAAGCTCAACACTACCGGCATTGTAGACTCTTATGCAAACACTTTATGGATGTTTGAGCCACTCCCCAAAAACTGGACAGGTGAATAAGGTGTAAAATCGGCGCCCTAGCGGAGGACCGATGAGCAAACAGCGGCGGCAGTACAGCGCGGCTTTGAAGAGCAAAGTGGCGCTGGAAGCGATCAAGGGTGTGCGCAGCATGAACGAGATCGCGACGCACTACGGCGTGCATCCCAATCAGGTTGGGCAGTGGAAGAAGCAGGCACTCGAGGCATTTCTGGCGCGTATTTATGTGGATGCGCAGGCGCGTGAAGAGTTTCTTAACGATCCCGCCGCGGAAGCATTAAAAGCCGGACTGTCAGAGGATGAAATCGAGGCACTGAAGCAAATCGATCAAGTTGGACTTGAATTACTTGCAGTTAGTCTCGAGCGAAAAAGACAATGGCAATATACGCATCACCATTCCCATTGGTGATTACTCTCAGCGACGCGTTATCCTAGCCGCTTCATGAAACGAATCTTCGAAGCGGCACTACAAGACCTTCGCTATGCCGGACGCATTCTGCGAAAGTATCCGGGGTTTTCACTGGCTATCATTCTTACTACGGCACTCGGCATCGGCGCTAATGTAACGATTTTCAGTGTACTCAATGCTGTGGTCCTGGAGCCGCTTCCTTACAAAGATCCAGATCGGCTCGTGCGACTTTCGGAAAGTAATCTCGGGCAGAACCAGATTGAATCTCCTGTCTCCGTTCCAAACTTTCAGGATTGGCAACGCCAGCAGTCTTCTTTCGAGGATGTATCGGCGTTGGAGTTAGCGACGTTCAATCTCACTGGCAGAGGTGAACCTCAGCGAGTCGCGGCTGCACGCATTACTTCGAACATGGTACCGATGTTGGGAGTCGCTCCAGCCGTCGGTCGGTCTTTTCTGCCTGATGAAGAAAAAGTGGTGTTGTTGAGCGACGCTCTTTGGCAGCGACAGTTCGGCGCGGACCAAGCGATAGTTAATCAAACGATCCAACTGAACAATGAGAGTTATACGGTGGTCGGCGTTATGCCTCCGGGATTCCAATTCATCGGATCGCGAGAGCTGTGGGTCCCTTTCGTAATAGATCCACAGAAAGAACCGTGGCGCGCCGATCGCACCAATCGCAACCTGTCTGTATTTGGGCGACTCAAAGCCGGCGTCACTCTGGGCCAGGCAACTTCAGACATGGAGATTCTTGGCCGGCGACTCGAACAACAGTTTCCGATATCGAACACCGGCTGGCGCGTGCGTGTGAATTCGTTTTACGAGTGGCTCGTGCCGAAAGAGGTTCGCGCGGCGATGGTGGGTTTGTTTGTCGCCGTCAGCTTGCTGTTATTGATTGCCTGCGCGAATGTGGCCAACTTGCTTCTCGCCAGCGCCACGACACGCCAGCAGGAAATGGCGACGCGAGCGGCTTTGGGTGCATCTCCGGTGCGGTTGATACGACAACTGATGATCGAGAGTCTGTTGCTGGCAGGCTTTGGAGGTTTATTGGGTTTGGGATTGGCTTCCGTGGCCACCAAGCTGATCGCCTCAGGCAGGTTGCAAAACATCGGGCGGTTGAACGAGGCAGGCATAGACGGAACTGTTCTTGGCTTTAGCGTCTTCATCACGTTGTTCACCGGGTTGATTTTCGGATTAGCGCCGGCGTGGTGGTCCGCACGCGTTAATCTCACCGACAAACTCAAAGAAGGCAGCAGAAGTGATGGCGGGAAGTTACCGCACCGTCTGCGCAGCGCGCTAGTGATAGCTGAAGTCACAATGGCCGCGGTGGTCCTGGTCGGTGCGGGGTTACTGGTGAATGTGTTGACGCGCTTGCGAGCTATTCCGTTAGGTCTTACGCCAGACAACGTTTTTACGATGCAGATCAGCTTGCCCGGATCGAAGTATGGTCAACAGCAGCAGCGTGTTGATTTCTTCAGTGAACTGCTCGAACGTTTGCGTGCGGTGCCTGGTGTCGTCGATGCAGCGGCTGTTGAACAAGCTCCGACTTCCATCAGTACCTGGAACTTTGAAATCATGCTGGAAGGAGGCGACGCTGTCAGCAGTACGACTGGCTCACTGGCTGAGGCACACGCTATCACTCCACGCTACTTCCAAACGATGGGTATTCCGTTGTTACAGGGCCAGGATTTTGCCAGTCCTTATCGCGCTGACCAACCGCTTGAATTGATCGTTAGCGAAACCTTTGCGCGTCGTTACTGGCCGAATGAAAGCGCCGTCGGCAAGCGTTTTCGTGCCGGCCAAAACAATCCCTTTGGTACTGTTGTAGGCGTCGTCGGTGACGTACGCACGCTCAACTCACAGCCAAGCCCGGCTCCTGCTTTCTACTTCCCGTACGGTTACATTGGCATGCCCGGGTTGGTTGTAATGGTGCGAACAGCGTCTCAGCCCGAAATCTTCGCGGCGGCGCTTCGTGCCGAGGTGCGACAGCTCGACGCCGATCAGCCTGTTTACAACATACGGACGATGAACGAGATCATCGCCAACGCCACCGCGCAGCAACGCTTTCAAGCGTTTCTGACGAGTCTCTTCGCGGCTGTCGCATTGTTACTGGTTGCGATCGGGATCTACAGCGTCGTCTCTTACATGGTGAAGCAACGCCGGCGTGAGATCGGCGTAAGGATGGCTGTGGGAGCGAGCACGTTCAACATACTCAGAATGGTTATCCTTCACGGCATGCGCAATGTAGTGCTTGGTCTCGTGCTCGGCCTGGCCCTCGCTTTAGCACTGACACGATTAATCGGTCTTGAAACAACGACAGCCGACATACGCGTCTTCCTGATAGTAGGATTGCTACTCACCGGCGTCGCTCTCATCGCCTGCTATCTCCCGGCCTGGCGCGCAACAAAGATCGATCCATCACGCGCATTGCGAAGCGAGTAATGGCCACAAAAAGGCACAAAAGTCACAAAACGAGAGGCAGATCTGTTCAACTCCAACATTCATCTTGTGACTTTTGTGCATTTTTGGGGCAACTACTCTTCTTCGAGTCCAGCGCCGACGCGGAATGTGTGACCATCAGGGTGACGAATATGACATTCATGAACGCCCCAGGGCATGTCGGTGGGTGGAAAGGGAGCAGGGATACCGAGTTTCAAAGCGAGCTCGTATGCGGCGTCAACCTCGGCGGGTGAGTCCACCCACCAACTCATCCACACGCTGCCGGCCTGATTGTCCCAGGGTTGTTGTGGCATCGGACCACCGCGAGCGCCCTGGCAATCCTGGCAGAGAAAGATTTCAGTGTGGCCCGAGATGACAGCGCCGAAAGTTGGCGGATCGCCGAATTCCCAATGCTTCTGCCAACCCAGCTTCCCAAACCACTCGAAGCTCTCCTGCAGATTAGAGACGTTTAAAATCGGAGTGATACCCGTGACGTTCATCTCAATACCTCCGCGTTGATTATCTTTGCGGAACGTTGTTTTTATTCAAGCGTTTACGACACCATGCCTAAATCTCGTAGCGTGTTAGGATCCGCAAAAGAGACGCCGGCGGACGTGATGGCGGCGATTGATGAGATTAACGATCCAAAACTCCGCGCGTATTTGCTCGAGTGGTTTTACTTCAATCTCGCCACAACCGCGATGAATGGCAAGCAGTTGGACGAAGCCGAGAAACTCACGGCCAAAGTCGAAGACGTAGAACAACGTGCCTTTCTCCACACCGAGATCGCAAAGAGATTGGGCCGCAGATTACGCAGATAAACACAGATCTGATCTGCGTAATCTGCGGCCAGGATTTCCTACGGCCGATTCATATTCCCGTTACTGTTACGGTTGCTATTGCTATTCCCGCTGTTGCCGCGTTCATTGCCGGGAAGCGCTCGTGCCATGGTCAGATGTTCCTGAAGCGTTGGCAGAGTTTTACTGGCGAACGCTTTCACATCCGGATCAGTACCTTTCGTGCTTTGCTTCTCAAACTCTGAAACATCTTTCTCGTGATCCTTCAACATCATCTTCGAGTAGGCGCGATCAAAGTCTGCTCCCGACATTGCTGAGAGCTTCGTTACGTCCTGGCGATGTTTGTCGTCGATAGCCGTCGGCAACGTGATCCCTTTGCTCGTCGCCAGAGTCATGAGCTCCGTGTTCGCTTTCCCATGATCGTCGACCATGCGCTGACCGAATTGCTTCACAGCTTCGCTCGTGCCTTTTTGTGCCGCGAGTTGACCGAGCTCAACTTCCATCATGCCGCCCATTGCCGCGTCCATGACAAAGTCTCGATCTTTCGAATTCATAGCACCAGACATGCCCGTCTGCTCGCCAGTCGCGCTGGTGTTGCCTGAATTGCGATTGCTTCGGTTCATGTTGCGATTCTGGGAGCTGTTCGCGTTACTGGTGTTGCTGTTGCTGTTCTGATTTGAATTCTGCTCCTGGGCCTTGATTCCCGCCTTCCCGGCAACAACCAAAAGCCCGCACGCAAGCAGCGCGGTCAGGAACCAGATGTGTGCAGATTTGATTAACTGCTGGTTGCTCATACATACCCTCCTTGTTTGAAGGCGGAATCATCCGCCGATCTTGTATTCAAAAGTGTTAACCCACGCGACCATTACCGCGGACCCGCAGGCCCATCAATCTCGCGGGGAACGTTCCGAAGTCTTCCACTTCCCACGTGTTGCCATCGCGCAAACGAACATGCGCTGCTGGTATCAACATGCCTTCGTTTTCGCCGCGGCCCACGTACATCTCCGCGTAGCCGAATGGATAGTTCGTCGAACGTGCTCCGCGGCGCAGTTCGCCAAATCGCACATCGCGTTGATAGATGACCGTTATCTTCGTCCGGCCATTTCCCTGGTTGTCAACCATTATCGCGTTCGCCGGCAGACCCACACCGGTACCGATTTGAATTCGTCCCGCGTCGAGGCGCGACAGTTCGCGTAGGAGCTCGTCTTGCTTACCGGCTGCCAGCGCGGAGTTGAGTTGACGAACTTCGTCAGCGGTTGTGATGCGATTGATTCTCAGCGTGAATGGCAGCGAACTTCCGGGTCTGCGGCCAGACATAAAGTAGATGGTTCCCGTGATGGTGCGACCTGCTAATCCTTCTCCTTGTGCAAGTGCGTTTGTCCGCGGATAGTAGGCTACGATCCCTAACATCATTACGACTAATATCAGCGGCGTTTTTCGTCTCATTGAATCTTCCTCAGTTTAAGATAGCGTTCACACAGACGTCCGGTGACGTTTTGTGAACGCGCGGGAGAAAATACACCTGTTTCGTGGGGGAAGTAAGCAGCGTACTAGTAGACGTTCGGCAAATCGGTGCGGTTGCGTACGTTAAAAAGAACTCAAGAACATTGTGACGTTTCCGACTAAATAGTTAACTTTTCAGCAAGTTAACCCAGGCAGTATTACTCGCCAATTATCTTGACCAGTACTCGTTTCCTTCGTCCGCCGTCAAATTCGCCGTAAAAGATCTGTTCCCAGGGTCCGAAGTCCAACTGGCCTCGCGTGATCGCGACGACAACTTCGCGCCCCATCACCTGTCTCTTAATATGCGCATCGGCGTTGTCTTCGCCAGTCTTATTGTGGTGATAGCGGCTGACGGGTTCGTGCGGCGCGAGTTGTTCGAGCCATGTTTCATAATCGTGATGCAGGCCACTTTCGTCATCATTAATGAAGACAGAAGCGGTGATGTGCATGGCGTTCACCAATGCCAACCCCTCCTTTACACCACTCTCCCGCAGGCACTCCTCAACCTGTGGCGTGATATTAATAAACGCACGCCGTCCCGGCACGTTGAACCACAGTTCCTTACGATAGCTCATCATTTGTGCTTTATATCAATCATTGTGGTCTACAGGTTACTCCGCTATCATTTCCAAACGGAGGAAATATAGTTACAGCGAAAGAGCACATCGCTGAAATTATAAAGCGCCAGCCGGATGATAGCACTTATGACGATATCATCCGCGAGTTGGCCTTTGATCTAATGGTACAACGCGGCCTCAAAGACTCTGACGAACAACGCACTATCTCAAACGAAGAAATGGAACGTCGGATAAAGACTTGGCAGAAATAAACTGGACTCGAGAATCTGAGATCTGGCTCAAGGATATTTACGATTAATTCGCAGCCGACGACGCTGAAGCTGGCGCGCGACCATCATCAAAATCTACGAGAAGGCACAACTACTCAGAAATCATCCACGACTTGGATATCCGAACAATCCCGCGAGATTCGCATTCTTCTATTCGACCATTACCGTATAACCTACCTGGTAAAGTCAGATGGTGACATCGATATTATCGGCGTTTTTCATGGCGCTTTAGATATCGAGAGATATTTTACCTAGCCGCATCGGCTCGTTCCGCACCCGCCACATTTGCAACGATCTCATAGGAGCGGATGCGGGCGGGGTGATCGTGGAGGGAGGTGGCGATCATTAGTTCGTCGACGTTTGTTAATTTCACGAAGGCTTCCAATTCTCGTCGCACCGTTTCGGGGGAGCCGACGATGGAGTATTTCAGCATGTGCGAGGCGTGTTGCTGCTCCAATGGGGTCCAGTAGTCGTCGATGTTGTCGATTGGGGCTTGCAGTTTGCCGCCGGTGCCGCGGACAAGGTTGGTGAAGGACTGCTGGATTGTTGTGAACTGGCGACGCGCTTCTTCGTCTGTGTCCGCAGCAACGACGTTGACGCCGGCCATCGCGTACGGATGATCGAGTTGTTTAGACGGCTTGAATTTTCGACGATAGATGTCGAGTGCGGGGAGAAGATCATCGGGCGCGAAGTGCGAGGCGAAAGCGTAAGGCAATCCGAGAGTCGCAGCGAGTTCGGCGCCGAAAGTACTCGAACCTAAGATCCAAATCGGAACATTCGTTCCAGCGCCTGGCACCGCACGCACAGGTTGGCCGGGTTTGACCTCTCCGAGTAACAGCATCAGCTCCAACACGTCTTCGGGAAAGCTGTCAGCGCGCACATGCGATCGACGCAGCGCCTGCAACGTGCGCGAGTCTGTTCCCGGCGCGCGCCCCAGGCCCAAATCAATCCGGCCCGGATAAAGCGATTCGAGTGTGCCAAACTGCTCGGCAATCACGAGTGGCGAATGGTTCGGCAGCATGATGCCACCTGAGCCCACGCGAATCTTCGACGTGCCGCCAGCGAGATAACCAATCACGACGGATGTTGCAGCGCTCGCGATGGCGGTCATGTTGTGATGCTCGGCGACCCAGTAGCGCGTGTAGCCAAATCTTTCTGCGTGTTGCACCAGATCGAGACTTTTGTGCAGCGCCTCACGCGGTGTTTCACCCAGAATCACCGGAACGAGATCGAGAATCGAGATAGGAACCATGCTTTAGCTTAATCGAAAACGTGTCACAACACAGTCGCAGATGGTGTTTACCTTCTAGAACCCACTCCAGGGAGGAAGACTATGCGTACATTCGTTACGATCGTGTTGCTGACGGCTTGTGGGGTTAGTGCTATTGCTCAGCAGACCTCAAGAGCGGAGGAATTGGCTACGGCTTTTAATAAGCACAAGCAGGTTACCAAGGAGAAGCACGGCGTTAGGATGGAGAAGTACAAGGACGTTCGGAGCGAACCGGCCGTCAAGCAGAACATCGCAGATTACTCCGGCGCGTATGAAGTGTCAGACCTGGGTTACGTGATTAACATTCAAGCCGGAAGAGACGGCAGCGTGCAGGCAGTCGGGAACGATAAGGGACGCACCTTCCGGCTCGAGAACGCAAGAATCGACGGTGCCTTGCTCACCGCTTCTAAAGTTTACCAGGACGGAACAATGGAAAGGTTTGAAGGTGTTTTCCTGAACCGAACCGATCGCAACAGCCCGACTGATCCGGGCGTCACGATCTTTGGACTGGGCGTCGTTCTCAACACGCCCGTCGAAGCCTATGGCAACACTTACGAGAAGCTATTCTACGGCTTGAAGCAGTAACCAAACTTAACCACGAAGACACGAAGGCACTAAGTAATTCCAACTTGGTGCTTTCGTGTCTTTACCGGTCCGCCGGAGTTATGCGAGCATTGCACCGCTTCGCTCATCTTGCAGAGGCTGACTTTGTACTTATCGAAGTTGTCTCATCCTCATTCTCACGGCTTTATCTCATTCACACCGGGCTTTAGCCCGGTGTCAGGGAGCAAGGCTTAGCAGAAAACCGTCAACGGTTTTCCCCGCGTATGGAGGCACGAGATGAATCTTTCGCAAGACTTTCGCTACGGATTGCGGGTGCTGTGGAAGAACCGCGTTTATGCTTTCGTCTCCCTGGTCACGCTGGCGGTCGGCATCGGCGCGAGCACCGCTATCTTCAGCGTTGTTAATGGCGTCCTGCTGCGTCCTCTTCCTTATCCCAAGCCTGAACAGATCGTGCGCGTGTGGGAGGCGAATGCGAAAGGCCGGCAACTGCAATTTGCTGATCCGAATTTCGAAGACGTGCGTGCCCAAGTTCATTCACTGCAAGGCATGGCGGCGCTACGTTCGGGTGAGTCGACCGTCTCTGTCGCGAACGCACCGGATCGCGTGCGCGTGGCTTCTGTTTCCGCCGACTTCTTTTCCGTTATCGGCGTGCAACCGTTAATGGGCCGCCTCTTCGTTCCCGAAGAGCAGCGTTTCGGCGCTGCGCCGGCAGCCCTTGTCAGTCACTCTTTCTGGCAACGTCACTTGCACGAAACTCGTGACCTTGCGTCAGTTAAGTTCACTGTTTCAAACAACCCGGTCGTGATCGTCGGCGTGCTGCCGGCGGGTTTTCACTTTCCGGAAGACAGCCAGGTATGGATGCCGCGTGAGCTTGATGTGCGACTGCCGAGTCGTACTGCGCACAACTGGCAGGTTGTAGCGCGCATTCGCGACGGAGTTTCTCTCGAACAGGCGCGCGCTGACGCATCAGCGGTAGCGCGCAGAATCTCGCAGGAGAATCGTCTCGATGAAAAACAGATGACGGACGTCGCGCTGGTCCCACTGAAAGACGCGCTGACTAAAGACGTGCAGCCTGCGTTGTTAGTGTTGCTGGGCGTGGCCGGACTGTTGTTGCTCGTGGCGTGTGCGAATGTGATGAATCTCTCGTTGGCCCAGGCGTCGGCGCGTGGTGATGAGCTGGCGGTTCGAGTCGCACTCGGTGCATCGCGCTGGCGTTTGTTGCGACAGTTTCTAGCGGAGGCTCTCATACTTTGCGGTGCCGGCGGCGTGTTGGGAGTGATAGCTGCTTACTTCGGCGTGCGCGCGCTGCTTGCCATCGCGCCTACGGACATTCCTCGTCTCGACGAAGTTTCAGTAAATGTGTTTGTGCTCGCGTTTGCTCTCGCTCTTTCGTTCGTCGTGGCTGCCGGCCTGGGTGTGATCACGGCATGGCGCGCGACGTCAGGAGAAGTGCGTAGCGCGTTGGCTGAAGCAGGACGGCGACAGGGAACTGGAGCGCGCAGCCGGCACGTCGGCCGATTGATCGTGGCCGGACAGGTTGCAATCACGCTCACTCTACTCACCGGCGCCGGTCTTCTGGGACGCAGCATGTTGCGCGTGCTCTCGATCGATCCGGGATTCGAGACCGAGCACATCGTGACGCTCGATCTCAAGTTGCCGGATATCGAAGAGGGGACTGAAAACCGGCGCGCACAATTCCTCGAACAGCTGATCGCGGGCATACGAGCTTTGCCGGGTGTTGAAGCGGTTGGTGGGACAAATGTGCTTCCGCTGAAAGATCCGGATTCGCCCGATGGGACGTTCGTGGTACTCAATCCACAACAGCTCTCACCGAGACAACGAGAGTTGATAGAACGCAGCACACAGACTTCCATCAACAAGGCCGATCCGGCTTTCCTGGCTGACCTCACGAGGTTCGCGGAAGATATGTTCAGCAACAAAGCACTGGCCGGCAACGCTGATTACGTAGTCGCCAGCGACGGCTATTTCGAGACGCTGCGGATTCCGCTTCTACGAGGACGTTTGTTCACCGACTCCGATGGACCAACCGCGCCCCATGCGGCAGTGATCAGCGAAGGCGTCGCGCGACAGAAATGGCCGGGGCAGGATCCGATTGGACAGACTGTCGAATTTGGCAACATGGATGGCGACCTGCGTTTGCTAACTATTGTCGGCGTCGTTGGAGAGGTACGTAAGCACAGTCTCGAAACAGCACCGCGGCCGACGATCTATGTGAACTACCGGCAAAGACCGCGACGCACTGACCAGTTCGACGTCGTGCTGCGGACCAGTTCTGATCCCGCGGCAGTCACTTCTTCCGTGCGCAGAGTGCTGACTCAACTCGATCCCACTGTGCCGGCCAGGATGACTACCTTTACGCAAGTATTCTCCGAGTCGCTCAACAATCGCCGCTTCAACCTGACGCTGGTGGGTGTGTTTGCGCTGGCGGCGTTGGTGCTGGCGATGGTGGGAGTTTTCGGTGTGCTGGCTTATTCGGTGGCCCAGCGAACGCGGGAAATCGGAGTGCGCGTCGCCCTCGGCGCCACGCCGGGCGGAATCCTGAAGATGGTCCTGGGTCAAGGACTAATCACCGTCGCCATTGGCCTTGCCGTTGGTCTAGTCGGATCGTTGCTGCTCACGCGCACCATGCGCTCGATGCTCTTCGAGATAAGCCCCAACGATCCGCTGACAGTGGCCGGCATAGCCTTTCTACTCCTACTCATCGCCATGCTGGCCTCCTACATCCCGGCCCGCAGAGCGACGCGCGTCGACCCAATGATCGCGCTCCGCTACGAGTAGCCCAAGAGGCTGCGGGGGCAAGCCCCTCTTCCTGACTTGTTCTTTTTTTAGGCGCCTTAGGGAATTAACAAGTCAGGAAGAGGGGCTTGCCCCCGCTTGCCGACTTCTTATGTTTATTTGCCTTTTTGTGGCTGAAGAAAATGTTGACAATGCGGCCTGTAGCAAATTAGCATCCGCACGTCGCATTTGTAAGTCTCACATAGCTTTTCACAACTCGCTGGAGACTCCCATGATTACTTCCACTCATCGGGCGCTCATTCTGATTCCATTCTTACTCGCTTTCGGCGTTTCAGAAGCTACGGCTCGAAACCTCAGGCTAACAGTCGTTATTAGCGACACTCATTTCGGAGTAGGCAAGATGCCAAGCGGCCAATGGCACCCTTTCGAAGATGCTCGGTGGGCTCCGGAATTCAAGCTATTCCTTGAAGAATTAAATCGCATCGGCAAAGGAGAGACCGATTTAGTCTTCAATGGCGACACCTTCGAGTTGTGGCAGTCGCTGGAGAATGACTGTACATATCCGGATGAGAACCTAGGGTGTACAGAACAGGAAGCGTTAAAGCGTCTTAAGACTGTCATCGCCGCTCATCAGACTGAACTGGCTGCGATCAAATCGTTCGCCGAGTCAGGCAATAACAGAGTCTTCATCGTGCCGGGAAATCACGACGTGGCCCTTCTATTCCCGACGGTTGCTGATGAAGTTTTAAACGCGATCGGCGCTACCGGGCGGGTGAACATCTCCCCGGAGGGTTATTGGTTGTCCGCTGATGGAATGATTTACGCGGAGCATGGGCACCAGATTGGAAATGATTCTAATCGTTTCGTCGACTGGCCTAATCCGTTCATAGAAAAGGATGGGGTGGGCTATCTTCAGAGTCCGTGGGGCGAAGGATTTGTACAGCGATTCTACAACTCCTATGAGATGAAGTACCCGATCATAGACAACATGGAAACTGAGAGCATGGGTGTCGATTATGGAACAAGAGCCGAAGGTATAACCGGCACGACCCTCGGCGTCGGAAGGTTTCTGAAATTCAATCTTCTCCAAACCTCATGGGGCCAATTATTTCAATTTTTGGGTGACCAGGAGGGTGACGCGTGGGACATCGCCGCGATTCGCAGTGGGGGCGACCGCTTCTTTGTGGAATCTCTTCCAAACGACGATCCATTGCGCGCTCAGGTTGAGAAAGCGCTAAGCGATGGCACCCTGGATATTAAGTTGAAAGATCTGACAGACGCAGAGATACAGAGTATTTGTGATGGTCGCGCCGCCATGGTTGCAGAAGACAATAAAAAGAAAAAGAAACCAACGCGAGTCACGTTGTGCCCTAAAAAGAACCTCGGCTCCGAAGCCACCAAGCGGATAAAATCGCTCGACGACATTTTTCAGAAGCATCTCAACGACACACGGGCCAGGCTGCGCACAGCCGGGAATGACAATCCTTTCAGCCTGTTCATCTGGGCCCATACACACCTGGCTGTAACGTCTTACCTTCCATTTAAGAAATCGGGCTCGAGCTGGCAACCGATTGTGGTTAACAGCGGTGCCTGGCAAAGGACGATTTCTGAAGATCAAGTGCAGCAAATCATGAGAGAGAAAAATTGGAAGGAGAAAGATGTGCTCATGCTAAAGCCTGAAGACCTGCCTCCGTGCTATACAGCAGTTACTATCGCGCCATACATTGACAGCCCTAAAAGTGTGCTTCGTTACTGGGTGCAGGTTGGAAATACCTGGAAGTTCAAAGATTCATGCAACTGAGTAAGCAGAAGCTCATTTTGGGGTTGACTCTCATCGGCATGGCGGTGCTTTTCTATTCCTGCGCTTCATGTGGAAATATGAGCGAGTACCGGAATAGCAACGTCTCCGCAAGCCTGCCATCCAGTACGGAATCCAAACGCGCGGAAGCTGAGGCTGAAAAGAACGAACCCACTCATGAGTTAGCGCCGTCATATCCTTTCGAACCACCTTCGATGGGTCCGCCACCTGTGGCACTTGCACCCCAGCCGACAAATCTTTTACCCAGGAAACCGATTAACGACCTGACATGGAACGTTTGGGCCGAGCCGGAATCTCCGACACCAAGTTTTAAACCAGTGACCTTTCTGCAATCTGACAATAAGCCCTATCAGCTTGTATTGGATCTTGCGGCACTGGCTTATAGAGACAATCCGGGCATCTTCGTTAAGGCTGCTGGTGACCAACTCAAAGTATCGTTGCAGAAGCTCGTGGAGTCAGATGCGCCTGACACCAACCTAACGCTGGTCATTATTCCGGACGAAAGATTTTTCAAGACTACCAACCTGACTGAAACGCTTCGCATAAACCTTGACCGTCTTCGAAAGGCGCTGAAGGACGGACTCGACATCCCTGAAACTCCGCTTGCAATGCTACGACAGAACCCGGAAGCGGACTTCAGCTTTGGAAGAAAACAGATAAGGCTTCAAACGCTCAAGCGGGAAGGTTTAGGTTCCATCGCCATTGCTTTGTGGGCAGATGGCGTGCCTGTCGATGAACTCTCGATACCTTTGTGTGTGGCCTCAGATGCCACGGCTGCAAGGAACTGCAAATCTGCAAACAAGCTGCATGATTCCTTAAGGGGAATAGATCCGGTCAGAGTGGCTGCTCAACAAGATGCATCTGCCATGAAGCCCGATGCCGCGCTTCACTTTATTGAACTCAATCCCTCTACGCAGGTCGGGATCTTTCGCGACAACTCCTGGCCCGAAGGTCGATATGAGAGTTGGAAATTAAGTAAGAGTGCAACAGCAACACAGATCGAGCTCCAACAAATCCTCGCCAATTTCGACATTGCTACCAATGACTCACATCTGCTTCGAGTCGGGACGGAACTCTATAACCTTTTATTTCCCGACGACGAAAAGACAAAGTTTCAGGCCTTCGATAATTTTATTGCGCATCCGCGTGAGCTAAAAGATCCTGCTGATCCGCCGTCAATCTTCGTACGGCTGTTAACTCGAAATAACGAAGACCCTCCGTTTCTGATTCCACTCGGAATAATGGTCCACGAAATCAATGAGAAGAAGGATTTCCTGGGCTTTCATTTTCGAATCCAGACGCCGCTACAGGATCAGGATTATGAGCCATATTCAAAGTGCATCAACAGTTGGGTGGTGCTGGCGCCACCGGCCAATGCGTCCGGCGTTCCACCGGAACTGAACGCAGCGCGCGCACGCTTTTCAGCATGGTTTGACGACTGGGAATTCAAACCTATTCCGGAAATGGATGAGTTTATTGATTGGGCCGAGGAAAGAGTCAGTGAAACGGAGCCCCTTTCAATATTTATCCTCGCCCATCAGGCCGGCAACTCTTTATATTTTGAAGAGAACCCAAGGCTCGGGCCAAACTCGATCCTGCGACGCTTTAAGACGCCCTCGGTGGCCTTCGTAAATGGTTGTGAGACTGGTGCGCCGGGAACTTCAGCAATCGTGCAAAGGCTGAATAAGCGCGGCGTGTCAGCGGTGATTGCCACCGCAGGAAAAGTTGACAGGCTGTTGGCGGGAGATTTCTTCTCGGTCCTGGGACATTACCTTACGACAAAGCCTTCGGGTCAGGAGTATTCGCTGGGAGCAGCTCATTTCCTGACCTTGAATGATTTGCGGAACCGTAAGCCGGATGAGAATAGTTTCCCGTATGGCGCGAAGGTTCTTGCTTATGAGGTAATGGGAAACAGTAGTCTTCGCATCTGTTCACCACCACTTAAACCACGCTGAGATGTAAAGGAAGACATGAGATTTCTGATCTATATCGCCGTAGGCGTTATCGGTGGATTGCTCCTGCTCGTCGGGATCGTTGCGCTGATCGGGTCGAGACTGCCGAAGTCGCATGTTGCGTCGCGCTCAATTCATTTGCAGAAGTCGCCGCACGAAGTTTACGCCGTAGTGCGAGACTTTGGCTCGGCGCCGCAGTGGCGCTCCGACGTGAAAGAGATGGAAGTCGAAGCGCTACCGGGTAGACCGGTTTACTTTCGTGAAGTCGGAAAGAATGGAACTATCAACTACGAGTTGGTTGAAGACGTTCCGGCCCAGCGGATGGTGACGAGGATCCGTGACACGGATCTCGGTTACTCGGGCCAGTGGACCTACTTCTTCGTCCCGGAGAACGGCGGCACGCGCGTGACGATTCGAGAAGATGGTGAGGTGTCGAACGTGATCTTCCGTTTTATGTCGCGCTACGTCTTTGGGCAGACAGCAACCATAGATTCCTATCTCACCTCGCTGGGCAAACGCTTCGGTGAAGAAGCCGTGCCGCAATAACGACGCCGGGTAGTGCTTTTTGGCGTAGAATACATCCGCGATGCCGCTAAACTCATCCAGGGCGGCATCAGTCACTCACTCGGAGGTGCAAAAATGAAGCGAGTTTACTTGCGTGTTATTACGTGTACGCTCAGTGTGGTTTTCTTGTACCCTGCTTTCACCGCCGTCTCACAGACAAACACCGGGACCCTATCGGGAATAGTGACAGATGCTATGGGCATAGTTATTCCCAAAGCAAAAGTCTGGGCCATTCAGAAGTCCGACCAGCGGGCAACCTTTGAAATGACAACAGACGACTCCGGCAGGTTCATGTTTACGAACTTGCCGCCGGATGATTACCAGGTCAACGTTGGCAGAGACGATACAAAGAAGAATTCCGCCACTGAACAATTTGTAACAGTCTCACCAGGTCGATCGGTCGAGTTGGAGATCCAGTTTGGCAGTGGCTGCGACAATGTGCCCGGAGGCGGTGACGACGTCAGTGACGCCGACAAAGCTGAAGTGTTCAGAGCGATACTGACGCAGGCGACTGCTCCCCAATGGGGATTGCTGGATGCAAAGCAACGGGAAACCAGCGTTATTCTTTCCACCAAAAATATAAAACGCCGCTGGCTGCAAGGGTTCGATGGTGTGAACGTACAATTGTGGACTCCGGCTGAAATTCAGCGCTTAGCTGATGAGGAAGCCGATTTTCAATACCTGTGGATCCCGGAAATGAAAGTTCGCGGCCAGTGCATAGCCGTGACTCTGAGTAACACCTGGGCCATTGGTAAGAACTCGAAAAGTGCGTACATCAGCGGAGGCGGGCTCACCTACGAATACCGCAAAGCATACGGCAAATGGGTCGGGAAGTTTATTACGGGCTGGGTTTTATAATCTCTGAAAACTATGGCTAACGTTCGGTCTCGACGCAAACTTGCGTGGCTGGTGCTCCTTGTTTTGGTCGTCGTGGTGCTGGCGATCGTGTTGACGCCGGTCTTTCTGATCATGCCGTTCAAGGCACAGACACCGCGCATCGTGGAGATCGCGTACCTCATGCGCCGCTGGTCGCCGTGGCTGACGCTATTCGCATCGGCGCTCATGGTCCTGCTGGCGATCAGGTTGTGGCTCGGCGGTCGCTGGTGGAGTCGCGCGTTGTTGGTGCTGCTCCTGCTGCCGGCGTTTTCCGCTACGTGGCTCGCGCGACAGAACCACTTCGAGTGGATGTTCAATCCGCTGCCGAATGCTGCTTATGCCAAATCAGCCGATGTCAGCTTTATCAACGACGACGATCGCGTGCTGTCCGTGACGATTGGCGGAGAATCGGTGGCATATCCAGTCAGGTTGATGGCCTATCATCATCTCGTGGGAGACACTGTTGGCGGCACGCCGATCGTGGCCACATATTGAACGCTCTGTCACACCGGTCTGGTGTGGGAAACGACAGTAGATGGACGAGTGCTGCACTTCCGCCTGGCAGGCATTAACAATCAGAACTTCATCATGCGTGATGATGAGACGGGAACGTGGTGGCAACAGGTCAGCGGTAAGGCGATTCAGGGACCGCTAAAAGGGAAGCAGCTCAAGGGAGTTTTTCACGACGAGATTTCGTTCTCGATCTGGAAACGCGAACAGCCGCAGGGCCGAGTGCTCAAGCCTGACGAAAGAATTCTCGCCAGTAATCAGTACGCAAAGTCGAATTGGGAAACGAGCGTGGGGGCCATGCGTGTCGTCGAAGGTACGGACGTCGATAAGCGACTCGCGCCACGCACGCTCGTGATTGGCGTGAGCATCGGTGATAAGTCAGTAGCCTATCCTCTAACCACATTACAAAAGCAGAGTCCGATCATCGATACGTTGGGATCAGTTCCGATCGTGATCGTGCTCGGCGACGACAAGCGCTCCGTTCGCGCCTTCGAGCGCACCGTCGATGGGCGTCGTCTGGAGTTCTTTCAAAAGACGGAGAACAATGAGCTTCAACTGATCGACGCCGAGACAGGCAGCACCTGGAACTTCGAAGGGAAGGCGACCAGCGGACCATTGAGTGGCCGCGAACTAAAGAAGATATTCGTTCTCGAAGACTACTGGTTCGACTGGCGCATCTACCACCCGAACACAACGATCTACACCCTCGGTTAAGCCACAAATGCACATTAAAAGCCGCTAAGTTGAGCGCGCAGTCCGCGAAGCGGACGGCAGAATAAAGCCTGGGGCGCAAGCCCCAGGTAAGCACATAAAAAAGGGCGACGGAGCCCGCGCAGCGGGCGGCAGCGCTGTCGCCCGCTGCGCGGGCTCACGTCGTTTTTTGTTAACTCGATCCTGGGGCTTGCGCCCCAGGCTTTATTCTGCCGTCCGCTTCGCGGACTCAGCGCTCAACCTTTACCGTATTTCGCACCTTTTTCTGGTCAACTTTCTTTTGCACAACTTGACGAAACCCTATGTAGATATTTATACGTATAGCAATCTAGTGTGGGGAGTGAAGCATGCCCAAGAACTATTTGTCCTACACGATGGCGCTGACGCTGCAAGCCATCGAGAACGGTTACGGCTACGGCTTCGACATTATGGCCGTCACCGGTCTGGCGAGCGGTACCGTCTACCCGGCCTTGCGCCGTCTCGAAAATGTCGACTACGTCGCCTCCAAATGGGAGCGACAGTCGATCGCGCAGGCTGAGCAGCGTCCGCCGCGGAAGTATTACGAAGTGACCAAGGCCGGACGCACGGCCCTGGCCGAAGCGCGCCAGCGTTTTCGCCTATTGGCGCAACTCGAACCACTGGCCTCCGACAAACCCGCGAAACAAAAGAGCTAATGTCCAGTCTTTCAAAGACACGACCATGGTTGTTGCTGATCTCCTTCTTCGGCGTGATCGTGCCGGGCCGTGTGCGCGCTGATTGGCGGCAGGAGTGGATAGGGGAGTTGCGTTATCGCGAAAGCTTGCTCGCCGATTGGGACCAGTTGAACTGGCGCACGAAAACTAACCTGGCTTGGCGCAGCGCGAGCGCCTTTTGGGACGCGCTGTGGATGCAAACATACCGTTGGGAGGATGCGATGTTTCAAGACATTCGTTACGGCATTCGAATGATGCGCAAAGCGCCGGGCTTCACGGCCGTTGCCGTGCTGGCGTTAGGTTTAGGAATCGGTGTGAACACCGCGATTCTGAGTGCAGTGAACGGGTTTGTGTTACGACCGCTTCCGGTAGAAAACCCGACCGAATTGATGCAAGCGTTTTGGGGCAGCCAGAAGGACAAGGAAGTTTGGGGTGAGTTTTCCTACTTGAACTACCTCGATGTGCGCGAGCAGAACAAGAGTTTTTCCGATCTCTGCGCGTCGCGAGAAACGTCGGCCGGCGTCAGTGTGGGTGAGAGCGGCAGTGCGGACGACAATCAACGCGCGGAAGTTGTTTGGGGCGAGCTGGTGAGCAGCAATTACTTTGACGTGATGGGCGTGAAGCCGATCCTTGGACGCACATTTTTGCCGGAAGAAAATCTGACGCCTAACGCGAATCCAGTGGCGGTGATTAGCAACAAGGTATGGCAACAACAGTTGAATTCAGACATGGGTGTGGTTGGGAAGAAGGTTTATCTGAATGGCCAGCAGTTCAGTGTCGTCGGCGTGATGCCGGAAACGTTCTGGGGCGCGACATATTATCTCCGGCATTCGTTCTGGGTTCCCCTCATGATGGGACAGAGGTTTGGGCGGCGCCCGACATGGAACACGGATCGCAGCCATGCCTTATTCAAACTCTACGGGCGACTCAAGCCGGGGATCACGATGGCCCAGGCGGAGTCGGATCTGAACCAGGTTGCCGGAGCATTGGGCCAACTGTACCCGCGGGAGAATGGTGGCACCAAAATCCAGGTCACAAAGGAGGTCGATGCACGCTTTGACGCTGGGACGAAGATCCTGCAGTACGGAGGTCTGTTGGCGTTGTGTGTCTCGGGCCTGGTGTTGTTGCTGGCTTGTGCGAACGTGGCGAATTTGATGCTTGCGCGTGCGGCTACACGCGCGAGGGAGATTGGCACTCGGCTGGCCATCGGCGCCGGTCGTGGCCGCATCATCCGGCAGTTGTTGACGGAAAGCGTATTGCTGGCGGTACTGGGCGGGCTGCTGGGTTGGGGGTTGGCTTACTGGGGGACGGGCGTGATACATGCGAGTTTTCCCCCCGTGCCATATCCCATCGTCTTTGACATTTCGCCGGACACATACGTGTTGAAGTGGATGATGGTGATTTCGTTGATAACCGGCGTGATCTTTGGACTGGCTCCGGCGCTGTTGGCTTCGCGAACCGATCTCGTGGCAGTGATCAAAGGAGCGGCAGGACAGTCGCGCAGAGGTCGTCGTTGGAACTTGCGCAGTACGCTCGTAGTTGCACAAGTAACGATTTCGATCGTCGTGTTGATCTGTGCGGGGTTGTTTATACGCAGTCTGCGCAAGGTGATGGAAACAGATCCGGGCTTCAGGACGGAGAACATGGTCACGATGATGATCAATCCGAGGTTGTTGGGTTACGACCAGCAAGCGATCTGGCGTTTCTTTCCGGAGGTCTTGCGTCGTATCGAAACACAGCCCGGTGTGCGTGCGGCGGCGTTGACAGATGATTTGCCGCTACAGGCGGGAGATCTCTCGCGTGGTCCAATCGTGAAAGAAGGTGAGCTCGATCCGGAACCGAATCAGGGGATTATCGCGAAGTGTAATTATGTTTCGCCGAAATATTTCGACGCGATGCGGACGCCGTTGTTGATGGGGCGCGATTTCACCGAGCGCGACGACGCGGAAGCGCCGCGCGTGGTGATCGTTAACCAGGAATTTGCGCGGCGCTTTTATGGTGGTGAAGAGAATGCGCTGGGGAAACGTTTTCGATTCGAGCAGGGGACGCCGCTCATGGAGATTGTCGCTATTGCTAAAGATGGGCTTTATCGTAGTTTGTACGAAGACCGCCAGCCGTACATGTTCCTGCCCGTGTATCAGCAGTCACACGGTGCGGTGACGCTGATCATCAGCGCGCAGTCGGCGAGTGATTTACCCACCGTGACGGAGAGCGCACGCCGTGAGATTGCGCGCATGGATCCGCGCATGCCAGTGGTTGGCGTAATGGTTGGCGAAGAGAACATGTCGATACCTTACTGGGGCCCGAAGGTGGCGGCGGGGATGGCGTCGACGTTTGGCGTGCTGGCGTTGGTTTTGGCTACGATGGGGTTGTACAGCGTGATGATGTATGTTGTGAGTCAACGCACGCGCGAGATCGGAATTCGCATGGCGCTCGGCGCGACTGTGCGCGACGTGTTGCGGATGATTGTTAGCCAGGGCATGCGTCTCGTGATCATTGGGCTCGTGTTGGGTTTGATAGGCGCGTTCGCGTTGACGCGAGTGTTCGCGAGTTTGTTGCTGGGAGTAGCGACGACCGATCCGTTGACGTTTATTGGCGTGGCATTGCTGTTGATCGCGATTGCGTTGCTGGCGTGTTGGATTCCGGCGCGTCGCGCAGCGAAAGTCGATCCGTTAGTGGCGCTGCGGACTGAATGAAGCCACAAAAAGGCACAAAAGACAAAAAAAGCTTTTGTGAGTTTTGTGCCTTTTTGTAGCTGTCCTATATTGATGGTTAATGGGCAGGAGAATCGTTCTTCTATTTGTGGTAATTGCCCTCACGTGCGGCGGAGTGTGGGCGTTCCTCCATTTAAAAGCCAGGCGGCGTGTTGCACAGTCTCAAAATAGTCTCGCCTATGTTAACAACTCGACAGATGCCGATGCGTGGTATCGAGCGGTGGAGAAGGTTAAGGCCGATCGGGGCGGGGAAGGGGCGGGTGCGCTGGAGGTTCCGCCGGAGCTCAAGCATTACGAAGAGCGCTACTGGTTTCTCGCTGCACAAGTCGCGGAGATCGGGAAGTACAAGATTCATACCTGCCAGGACTATATCGATCTCGCAATGTTGATCGAGCGTGGCGAGATCGTTCCCGTGCCGTCGGTCACCGATACTTATGTGTTGCTCGGCATCGGTCAGAGAGCGGACGACAGCGAGTTCAGCGTTTACGAAGAAGACAAATCTCAGCTTGACGAGTCTGACGAAAAACCCCAGCCACGCCCGGAATTGTCACGCGAATACGAATCGCTACAAGCCCTGGCGAAGAGCTTCAACGGTCGATCCTACAACCTCGACAACCCCGCAGATCGCCTGGCGCTGAAGATGAACATGCTGAGCACCGTGCGACCTCAGGCGTTGAAAATCATGGAGGAAGTCGCGGCGGCGTATAAGAGACAGTTCGATCGTCCGTTGCCGGTGAGCTCGCTTGTCAGACCAGAGCAATATCAACACAGGCTCCGGAGATTCAACCGCAATGCCGTGACGATCGATTCACCGCCACACTCGACCGGTCTCGCGTTCGACATCGATTATCGTTACATGAGCGTTGCCGAGCAGAACTTTCTCATGAGCGAACTCGCGCGCATAAAAAACCAGGGACGGATCGAAGTGATACGCGAGCGCAACGCAAACTTTCACGTGTTCGCGTTTCTTAACGGCAGCCGGCCCAGCGATGATTTGATTGCGGCATCGCTTGAAAAAGCCGGCGCGCCGCCAGTCGAAGAAGAGGCGCATCACAAGTCAGCGGAACCCGGGCCTGTAAAAAAGACAAAGAGCAAACCAACAAAAACTCGCCGGCAGCGAAGGCACCGTTAGTGCAACTGTAGGGGCGGCCACGGGGTGCCGCCCCTACAAATAATCATCGAACCGTGAATCTCCTTTGCGCATCTATCCTATGACCCGGCAAAATACCTCACGCAAAGAAGCTGTTATGAAGAATAAATTTCACGTCGTTGTAATTGTTTGTGTGCTCGCGGTTGCCATGGGTGTGATGGCTTTTGCGGCACGCAGTAGTCGCGGGCAATCGTCGCGTGCGAATCGGAATGCGTCCGCTAAACCTGCGATCCGCGTCACAGAATCCAGCGCAACCAAAGCGTCCGCTTTTACTGCGGCGGCCGGTCAAAATGCTGTTGTCAGGAATGAACTGAGTTGGACGTTCGGTGGAAAACAGCAGCGTGGCTGGTACCTTTACGATCTGCTCATCAGCAAGACTCTCGATACTAAACACGACCCGGTAACCGCTGACTTCGCGGAAGAAGTCGCCGCGTGGAAAAAGAAGAGAGGCTTGCGTGCAGACGGGGTGCTTGATGAAGACGCGCTGATGGCGCTCGTGTCGCAGTGGCAGAGTGCTCGACTTAAAACCCGGACGCCCGCTCGGCCGGATCAACTCGTGACAGCGTCGCCGTCCGATTTCTACGATCCGGGACGAGCAGCCGAGCTTCGCCTCGTCGAGCCCAATACTTACGAAGCCTACAAACAGATGATCGCCGCTGCCGTCACGGATCTCAAACTCGCACCCACGTCGAAGTATTTGAAGATTGTTTCTGCTTATCGTTCGCGCGAATACCAGGATCAGCTACGGGCCAATTCTCCGAACTCCGGTAGTGCGGGGCTCGCGGTCAACAGCCCGCACTTCACCGGTCGCGCGCTTGATGTCTATGTCGGTGGCAGTCCGGTCGATACGAAGGATTCGAATCGCGCGATCCAGGTCAGCACTCCTGCTTACAAATGGCTCGTACACAACGCGGAGCGGTTCGGCTTCCGACCTTACTTCTACGAGCCCTGGCACTGGGAATACGTTAAATAGTATCCACAGATTACGCAGATTTCTAATAAACAATCTGTGTAATCTGTGGATAAAGTTATTGTGCGTAGCGTAGGTAGACCGTGCGTGTCTCCGAATAGAAATCGATCGCCTGTGGTCCTTGTTCGCGCATGCCGTAGCTTGATTCCTTTGTGCCGCCGAAAGGCAGTTGATACTCAACGCCCGCGGTGGGAAGGTTCACGGTGATCAGCCCTGCTTCGATCCTGTCGATGAACTGATGGACGCGCGTAAGATCGCGGGAAACGATCGACGCGGAGAGACCAAACCGGACCCCATTCGCGATCTCCATCGCATTCTCAAAATCTTCCGCAACCATCAGCGCGAGGACAGGTCCAAAAACTTCTTCCTGCGCGATACGCATGTTTGGCTGCACGCCGGTAAAAATCGCCGGCTCGATAAAATAGCCCTTGTCGTATTCACCACCCGACAAACGATTTCCACCACACAACAACTCCGCGCCTTCGTCTTTGGCAATTTTGATGTACTCGAGATCTGTTTCAAGTTGATGCGAATCGACAGCCGGCCCTATCTGAACGCCGGGATTCAGCCCATTACCAATTTTCAACGCGCGTGTCTTCTCGAGTAGGAGTTGGACCAGCTGCTCGTAAATTGGACGTTCGATTATCGCCCGGCTACACGCGGTACACTTCTGTCCCGTCGAAAAGAATGCGCCGTTGACGAGAATATCGGCGGCGTAGCTCAGATCTGAATCGCGCAAAACGATGGTGGGGTTCTTGCCGCCCATCTCCAGTTGTACTCGCAGTTTTCGATCGGAAACTTTGCGATACAACCCATCGCCAACTGAAGTCGAACCAGTGAAAGAAATGCCTCTAATCGATGGATGACCGGTTAACGCATCGCCGACCGAGCCGCCGCTTCCGGTAACGTAGTTGATAACGCCCTTCGGTATCTTCGTCTCGTGCAGTGCTTCGACGAGACGGAAGGAACTGAGCGGCGCGAGCGATGCCGGTTTGATCACCACTGTATTTCCGGCGATTAAAGCAGGAGCGATCTTCCACGCCGGAATCGCGGACGGAAAATTCCACGGAGTGATCAACGCCACCGTGCCGAGTGGTTTTCTGATCGTATAGCAAAGCACTTGCGGACGTTCTGAAGGGACGTTGTAAGTAAATTGCCTTGCGCCCTCGCCGCCGAAATAGCGAAAGATATTGATCGCGCGTGTAACTTCGCCGATAGCTTCAGGCAGTGTCTTGCCTTCTTCGCGCGTCATCTCTTCGCCGAGTTGCGTTAGTTTTTCTGTTAACAAATCCGCCGCTTTGAAAAGATACTCACCTCGCTTCGTAGCGGGCATCGCGGCCCACTCTTCCTGCGCTGCCACCGCCGCCGCGCACGCATCCTCAACATCCGCTTCGTTCGACGCCTGAAAATTCCCGACTACCTCGTCAATATTCGCCGGATTGATGTTCGCGAAAGTTCGACCCGACTTGCTGTCTACAAACTCGCCATTGATGTAATTACCGAACGTGTTCACTGTTTCTCCTTCTGTTCATCAAGCGCGTGCTGAAATCGCGGAGCGATCTGGTCGAGCCACTGATTCATCTCTGCCTGCTTGTAGTATTTGCCCTTGAGCATCACACCGGCGCGCTTCTGCGTGTTGGAAATGTCGTCTAAAGGATTCGCCTCAAGCAGGACCAAGTCCGCGCGCTTGCCCTTCTCGATCGTCCCGGTACTGTTTGCCGTGCCGAAGAACAACGCCGGGTTCCGCGTCGCTGCTTCAAGCGCGGCGTAGTTGGATAAACCTGCGTCACGGAGATCCACCAGCTCGAGATGCAATGTATGTCCATACAGCAGCAACCACTCAGGCGTGTCTGACCCGGCCATCACACGCCCGCCCGCGTCGTAAATCGCTTTTACGATCTCGTTTCTGATCCGGATGTATTTGTCGCGCTTCTCGATCGGCGCCGCCGTCGCCAGATATTTCTTGCTGACTCCCATCCAAAGGTCGACGATCTTTTGCGGATAAAAGCGAAGATCGGGTTGGGCCTTGAACGATTCCTCAGTCCTGCCTTTACCAAACGTGAATTTGAAAAGATGCAGCGTGGGTGTCACGTAAGGATTTGCCGCGACCGTCAGGCGCGCCAGCTCAGGGATCTTCGCTTCGTCGAGATAATCGATGCTCTCCCAATTCTTCGGATTGTAGAGATAGATATCCGAAACCGAGCCTTTCACCGGCGCGGTCTCCGGCAAAAGCGCTTCGAAATAAGAGTCCAGGTGCTCGATCTGTTGTCGTGCTTTGAGTGCGCGCATCAAGCCGACAGACCGGCTGTCAGCATGGCCCACCACACGAATGTTCTGCTTGTTTGCCTCATCGACTATTGCTTCGTAAACCTCAGGCTTGAGAAAGGTCGTGACTTTAATGAAGTCATACCCGTCCTGCTTCGATTTACGAACGGCGTCTCGCGCTTCGAGCTGTGTCGTTACTACGTGAGCGTTGGTTGACTTGCGTCCGGTGAATTGCGGGCTCGCGGCGTAGATCGTCGGAGCAAGAATCTCCTGGTTCGCGCTTTGACGCCGCAACACGAGCTGTTCGGGAGTGCCCGTCATCAGGCGAATGGTAGTCACGCCGTGCGCAACCATTATTTTGAACTCATCTTCCGCGAACGCGTCCGGAAATTCATCGTCTGTGAACAGATGAACGTGCATGTCTGACAGTCCGGGAATCAAAAAGCGACCGCGACCGTCGATCCTTTGCGCGTCCTTCGGAATCTTTACTCGTTTGGTGTCGCCGATTTCAGCGATCAGCCCGTCGCGAACGATCACCGTCTGGTTTCGCAGCACGCGCTCTTTGTCCATCGGAATGACGTTGACGTCGACGAATGCGATTGCGGGAGTTCTCGTCTGGCTTGCGGTTGTTACCGCGAGTAACAAGAGAAACAGAATGGTTTTCATTTGACGGGCATGGTACCGAAATTGATGTTCTTCATCCACAGGTTACACAGATTTTATTTCTCAATTTGTGTAATCTGTGGACAGACGGCGTAGAATAAGCGCCACCGCTGTTCACGGAGTAAAACTAATGGACGATGTCGAAAAGACTCTGACGGCTCCACTCCCACGAATCGATTCGGGAATTCAGTATCCCCCTGATGTAAACAAGGAAGAACAGTTTTTTATCGAACAGAGCCGCATTCTGCAAAAGCTCGCGGCTAATGCGCCGCTCAGCGACATTCTCAATCGGCTCGTGCTGCTGATCGAGGCGCAATCGCCAGGGATGCTCTGTTCGGTGTTGCTGTTGAGTGAAGACGGCGATCACATCCGGCATGGAGCCGCGCCGAGTTTGCCGAGGGAGTACGTTGAGGCTATCGACGGCCAGCCGATCGGTCCGAAGCATGGTTCGTGTGGGACTGCGATGTACCGAGGTGAGCCTGTTTCTGTCACCGACATCGCTTCGGATTCGCTTTGGGATGATTATCGTGAGCTTGCACTCGCGAACGGTCTTCGTGCGTGTTGGTCGACGCCAATACTTTCGGGCCGTGGGAAAGTGCTGGGTTCGTTCGCGATGTATTACAAGGAGCCGCGCACGCCGACGGGCGAAGAAGCCGGTCTCACCGAGGTGGCCACGCGAATAGCAGGAATCGCGATCGAACATCACGCCGCGAAAGAGATTTTAGCGAGAACGCAGGCTGAGTTGGCCCATGCGAGTTATGCTGCGAGCACCGGTAAGGCGGCAGTTTCTGTCGTCGACGAAGTCAATCAACAACTCGAGACGATTGTTGCCGACGCAAAGAAGTGCCTCGAACTGCTCGACGAAGACAAGCCCGAGATCGCGAGTTTTCGTGAGCCACTGAAAAACATCCTGACGCAGGGCCGCAACGGTCTCGACGTAATTGCTCGTATTCGGCTTTCGGCCAAGAAGTAATTAACGAAAACTGTCCGTTGCCTCCACAAGTGCGCTGGCGATGCCGGGTTCGGTGGAGGCGTGGCCGGCGTCGGGGATGATCCGCAGAGAGGCCTCAGGCCAGGCGCGATGCAGGTCCCAGGCGTTCATGACCGGGCAGATCACGTCGTAGCGACCGTGGACGATTACTGCTGGAATGTGTCGAATGCGATCGATGTGATCGAGCAGGTAGTTGTCAGTCTCGAAGAAACAGTTGTTGACGAAGTAATGACATTCGATCCGCGCTAGCGCGATCGCCATCTCAGGCTCGGTGAATTCGTCGATCACTTTCTGATCGGGAAGGAGCTTCAAGGCACTCGCTTCCCAGATGGACCACGCGTACGCCGCTTCCCGACGTACTGCCTCATCATCGCTCGTCAACCGGCGGTAATACGCGCCAATCATGTCGCCGCGCTCGGCTTCGGGAATGATGCGCACATACTGTTCCCACGTCTCCGGAAAAATCGCACTCGCGCCCTGACCCTCTTCGTAGAACCAGCGAATCTCCTGCGGGCGACAGAGAAAGATGCCCCGTAGCACCAACCCGCTCACTCTTTCCGGATGTGTTTCAGCGTAGGTCAGCGAGAGCGTGCTGCCCCACGAACCGCCAAACACGAGCCACTGTTCGATACCGAAATGCTCACGGATGTGTTCGATGTCCTGGACGAGATGCCAGGTCGTGTTGTCGTCGAGTGAAGCGTGCGGGATGCTTCGGCCTGCGCCGCGTTGATCAAAGAGGATTATGCGATAGGCTTCAGGGTCAAAGAAGCGCCGGTAGTCCGGGTCCAGACCCGCACCCGGACCGCCGTGGAGAAACACGACCGGCTTTCCGTTTGGATTGCCGGCTTGCTCGTAATAAAGCTGGTGAACGTCCGACACTCTGATGTGGCCGCTGTCGTACGGTTCGATCGTGGGGTAAAGGGTTCTACGTTTTTCCATATTGGCGGGGATTATGGTGTGAGAAGGCACGGGTCTGCAAACGCAGTGGGTACTGTTGATATCCACACTTTGCGTATGTTGGTTCTAACGTGGGCACAGGGCGCGGCGATTCGTATCGTTCACCATGCGAAAAGGAGGACTCCTCATGAAGCGAATTGTTCTGCGAGTCGTTGTGCTCTTACTGACATTTGTAGTTGGCGTTGCGGCCTACGGGCTAATCCTGCGGCGTGCCGTAAACGACACGCGAATGCCGTGCAAGTTCGAAGTAGTAAGTCCTGACGCCCTCGTTTCGCGAATTGAAACGATTGCGTCGATTAGACCACTTCCACCGGTAGCGCCTTTGCCGGCCCCCACACCAAAGCCCTACTACATACTCGACTACGATCCTGAAACGTTCAATCCGTACGGCATTTACCACATGCTCGGACCCAAGCCGAAGGAGTTCGAGAAGTTCAAATGGATCGAATTAGGAATCTTTGGCGATTACACGGAGCCGGGGTACATTCGGACTTTTACACAGGGTATTGCCTACCCCGATGAGGCTGATGCGGTTTTTGGTTTGGTAACAAAAGACCGCCTGGTTTTTGCGACTTCAAAAACTGGTGAATCCGGAGTCGAGTACAGATTCGAAGGCGAGTTTCTTCGGACAAACTTTGATTCCGTTGCAGGAACAAATACGCCGGTGCTTCGAGGAGTGTTAACGAGAATGAAAGACGGTCGGACGCTTGCCAAGGCGACGGTTAGTTTTCGGTTCGAGCATCTCGGATGTTAGAGGCGAAGAAACATGCGCACTCGATCCAGTTCCGCTTCCAGTTCACGTTTGAAGGCGCGCTCGCGTGGCTCCGAGTTGGTGTAGCCTAACTCGTACTCGAGCACGCCGTTCTTTATCGAGAGGTTGGCCCAACCGATTACCTGGTCGCGCCAGAGCAGAGGCATTGCGTAGTATCCGAGCTTGCGTTTGGCCGCGGGTGTGTAAGCTTCGAAGCGATAGACCCAGAGCCAAAGGATCTCGAAGCGATCGCGGTCGTGTACCAAAGGATCGAAAGGCGCCAGGAGACGGACTGTGTCTTGAGTCGCATGGTTCACAACGTCTTCATCCGCAGGCCAGTACCAATCGACGTTCTCGACACGCGCATGCGAGAAGCGTTGCCTGGCTCGATGCAATGCCGTGGGTAAATCCTTTTGCCACTGCGGCACGGCATAACGCAAACGGCGCAAATAGTAAGTGAGACTTGGGCCAGGCAACGGGGCATAGATGCGAACCACCACATCGACCAACGCATCGATACGCGCGCGACGCTCGGTGGTGCTCTGCGGAACGTTTGTATGTTTGTGTGCCGCGTAAATGCGAATGCCTTTCTCGCGTCGCACGATGCGCAACATGCCGGTGTAGTGCATCGCGTCGAGTAGATGAGTGGTAGCGCTTGACGAGCCGCCCCAGTAATTGGTCACACGGCCGTGCGAGAAGCGTTCGTCAACTTCACGCGGGTGTACTGGTCCGCGTTCGCGGATGAAATCGAGCAGGAGTTTGGCTCTCTTCTTAGTTCCATAGCCCCACGGTGAGCTAACCTCCACAGGGATGCGTGAGTTGGACCGTGGGTGCATCAACGCCTGCAAGGATCGCGTGACATAGCCGTAGTTAACGAAGAAATCCTCTTCGACGTCGAGCGTCGGGTAGCGTCGCTCAAGATCACCGGCGCGATAGTTTTTAACACGATGCCGCAGTATCAGATCCTGCGCTCTTGCCGGCGCCCGAATCGGATCGGCTTGGACGAAGCCCATTTGCTGAAGAGCGCGATTAAGTGTAGTCGGCTTAGGAAAATTCCGCGCGACCGCATAGCGTCGCAGGTCATCGACAGTGATCGCCATCCAGTTCACGATACCACAAAGCATTATTTGTAGGGGTGGCCCTCCGTGGCCACCCCAGTCGTCGAGAGAATGACTGCTGGGGTGGCCACGGAGGGCCACCCCTACAAATGTATTCTCATGGGTTAAGAATAGTGGCATTATGGCGGCGGTGCCCTCAACTAACCGAAAGTAGAGACTACCGATGATCCCCCAATCCTTTCGACGCTCAATCTTGATTCTGTTGCTCCTGGTGGTGGTTGCGTCTCTCGGCTGGTCTCGTGTGTCGGCTGGCGGGGAGGAGTGGCGGCCCGTTGAGGCTGCCGATCTCGCACTCAAGGCTGCGGTGGTCGAGCCCAATGCTGATGCGGAGGCAATCTTTTGGGACATTCGTATCGACGATACCGGTTGGGAGGATCTGGTGCTCAACCATTATGTGCGCATCAAGATCTTCACCGAGCGAGGGCGCGATCTGAATAGCAAGATCGAGATCCCGTTTATTAACGGTGTCAAAATCAAGGACATCGCTGCGCGCACCATTAAACCCGATGGCACGATAGTCGAACTGGCTAAAGATGACGTGATCGAAAAGACGGTCGTTAAGGTCAGTGGGCTCAAGCTGCGCACGAAGACGTTTGCGTTTCCCGGCATCGAGCCCGGCGCTATCATCGAATACAAGTGGAAGGAAGTCAGATCCAACACTTCCGCTAACAACATGCGCCTGCAGTTTCAGCGCGACATTCCAGTTCAGGCTGTGACGTATCGTATCAAACCCGCACGCAAGGCCGACTTCGATGTGCGCCCGTTCAACATGGCCCAGTTTAACTTCAAGAAGGAGAAGGACGGGTTTGAGGTAACTACCGTCAATAACGTGCCCGCCTTCCGCGAAGAGCCGATGATGCCGCCCGAGGACAGCGTCAAATCATGGGCCATGGTCAGATACGCGGGCCTGTTCGATACCTTTCTCGGTTACCCACTCCTGGCGTCTAATATTTACGTAGTCTTCCAACCGTTCATGAAAGTCGACAACGACATCAAGAAGAAGTCGGCTGAACTGATTGCGGGTGCTACGACGCCGGAGGAAAAGTTGCAGCGAATTTTTGAATTCTGTCGCGACAACATCAAAAACACCGACGACAAGAACGCCGGATTCACCGAAGAGCAGCTGGAAAAACTGAAAGACAACAAGAAACCGTCTGACACTTTGAAACGCGGTGTCGGTTCTGGTGGCGACATCAATCTTCTCTTTGCAGCGCTTGTGAATGCGACCGGATATGAAGCTCGCGTGGCTTTATTACCAGATCGAGGTCGTCGGTTTTTTGAGCGAAACGTGTACATCCCAGGCGCCTTGCGGCCTTCCAGTATCGTCGTGCGCTCGGGCGAGACGTGGAAGTTTTTCGATCTGAGTCAGAAGTATGTCACGCCGCCGATGATGCGCTGGCAGGTAGAAGGTGTTGACGGCATACTCGCCGATTCAACCACTGAGTGGTTCAAGACGCCGATGTCGTCGCACGATAAGTCGAAAGAGAAACGTGTAGCGACGTTGACTCTCGACGAGAACGGCACGCTCGAAGGCGATGTCACTGTGGAGTACACCGGTCATTTGGCTGTCGAACGAAAACTCAACAACGACGACGACTCACCGGTTCAACGCGAGGAGAACCTCAAAGAAATGGTGAAGGGAAGGATGAGCTCGGCAGAGTTGAGCAACATCGTGGTCGAGAATGCTACCGATCCGATTAAGCCGTTCATCTACAAGTATCACGTGCGCGTGCCCGAGTACGCGCAACGCACGGGCAAGCGGCTCTTCTTCCAGCCCGGATACTTTGTCAAAGGGATTGACGCGTTGTTCAGCGCCGGCACGCGTCGCTATCCGGTTTACTTTCATTTCCCCTGGTCTGAGGAAGACAAGGTAACGATCAACCTGCCGAAGGGGTATACGCTCGACAACGCCGATCGGCCCGCACCGCTCAAGGCAGGTGACATTTGCATGCACGAAATCAACATGGGCGTGACGAAAGATCAAACACAGCTTATCTATAGTCGCAAGTTTTTCTTCGGCGGCCAGCAGACAATCCTGTTTCCGGTTGACAGTTACTCACAAGTCAAGCGGCTGTTCGACGAGATTCATAAATCCGATAACCACATGATCACGCTCAAGCAAAGCGTGGCGACCAATTAAGCCTTTGCAGATGGAACAAGTCAGGAAGAGGGGCTTGCCCCCGCTGCTCGATTCAACTAACAGCGGGGGCAAGCCCCTCTTCCTGACTTGTTCATTAGCCTGACTATCCGAATAATAGCGGGCCATGACAAATGCCCGACGACTGCTTCTCGTACTAACCGCCACCTTCATTTTCACAACAGCACATGGTCAAGCTGGTCCAACGCTGCTGACTTACAACGAGCTCGTCGCACTTTACGAAACGGATCCGCCGTCTCCAGAGCTCGCGGGCAAGCTAACCAAGCTGCTCAACACGCCCTTCGTAAATAACTCCGCAGGCACGCGCGCCTCTCGAAACAAACTCCCGCGCGTGGCTACATGGAACATCGAACGCGGTCTCGAGTTTGACGCTATCAAAGCCGCGCTCACGAACGATCAGCGCTTCTTCCGCCGTCTGCCGCATTCGATGCGCGGCTCAAAGTTCAATCTTGCAAACATCCTTGAGCAAGCTGCTGCCTTGAGCCGTGCCGATATCATCGTCTTGAACGAAGTCGATTGGGGACTCAAACGCACAAACTATCGAAACGTTGCACGAGAGCTCGCCGCCGCATTGCAGATGAACTACGCCTTTGGCGTCGAGTTTGTCGAAGTCGATCCACTGACGCTCGGAACGGAAACACTCGAAGGCGAAACGAGCGCCGATAAAGCAGCGATGATCGAGCACCTTGCTGTCGATAAGTCGCGGACACTCGGTTTGCACGGCACCGCGATACTCAGTCGTTTCCCTTTGAATAACACGCGCCTGGTCCGCTTCATCAAGCAGGGCCACGACTGGTATCTCGACGAGAAGAACGGCGTCTCCAAGCTCGAAAAAGGGAAGCGCAAAGGCGCGAAGCTGGTCTTCGGCGAAAAGATCCTGCGCGAAGTACGCCGTGGCGGCCGCATGATGCTGATCGCCGACATTTCAGATCAGAGAATTCCCGGCGGAACGCTGACCGTTGTAGCTACACATCTCGAAGCCAAAGCAAAACCGTCCGAACGCGTCGACCAGCTCGAGGAAGTGCTCAGCGAGATCAAGAACATCGATCATCCCGTGATCGTTGCGGGCGACATGAACACATCCGGCAGCGATGCAACGCCCACCTCGTTCCAGCGTGAAGTAAAGAAGCGCCTGGGCAGCACATCATTCTGGGCCACGCAGGGGATCAAGTATGCAACCGGAGTTGGTCTTTTGTATGACGTCACTGTTGGTTTCGTAAAATTGCAGCGCACTCGGAACGATCCGACAGTGAAGAGCATAAAGTTCGTCTCGGAGAATCCGGAAGAAAAGTTCTTCAACACGCTGAAAGACTTTCGTTTTATGGACCGTGGCGTGTTTGATTTCCGTGGCTCGAGATTGTATTCCACCGGCGCGAGTAGTGAGACGCTTTCCGATTCAAACGAACGTGGCAGCAAGGGATTTGTCAGCACATTTGAGTTGGATGGGAAGTTCAGTGTGGATATGAAACTGGATTGGATCTTCGTGAAGCCGCTGCAATTGACCGATCCGAGCGATCGCGAACAGCCTTACGTAGTTGCGCCGCAGTTTGGACGCACGTTGAAGACGTTGAATCGCAGTTTGAAGGATCGTATTTCGGATCACAATCCGATAATCGCGGATCTTTTTAGCCACAGATGACACGGATTATCTGTGTCATCCGTGGCTAATTTGTTTTCGAATCAGAACACGTAGCGCAACTGCAACCGGCCTGTCCGCGCCTGGGTCGAACCGACCGAGACACCGGAATTCAGATTCGGCTGGTTGAAGAACGTGTTGGTTACATCGCCGTCAGACAATCCACCAACTTCCCAACGGAAGATCGGTGTGTTGAAGACGTTGAAGAAATCGAACCTGAGCTCGAACCGATCCTGTTCCATCGGCGTGAACGGGAGCTTGAACGAGCGCTGCAAGCTCATGTCGAAGGTGTTGTAACCCGGAGCCCGCAACGTGTTGCGTCCGGCAATTCCGGTTCGAATCGCGGGATCGACTACGTAGCGTACTGCCGCGAGCGTTACCGGGTTGCAGCTGATGTCGAAGTAACCAGTTGCTGAAGTCCCGCATCCCCTCGCTCCCGCCTGTGAATTCGCAAATCCTACAGACGTTGGAGGCGCGGATGGATTCGACAGCGCCGGTCGATCGTTTGTACCACTGATATCGCCATTCAAGTCAGTCCCGGTTACAAACGGCGACGACACGTTCCCTGACTGGTAACGCCAGATGCCACCGAGTTGAAATCCGCCAGTGAGCTCCTTCAAGAAGCCAGATCCGGCTCCCGGAATGTCCCACAGACCTGAAAACGTGAAGATGTGTGGGACGTCGAAGTCTGACACACTCCAATCTACGTTGCGATTGGCCGGGTCCGATCCGACGCTGTTGCCACCGGTCGTCTGAAAGATCTCGCTGTTCGTATTGTCCATCGTTTTTTGGAACGTGTAGGTCATACGATACAGGAAATTGTTTCTGAAGCTGCGCTCGAGACGCGTCTGTAAACCATGATAGTGAGAGTCACCACCGTTGGTGCGCGAGATCACCGAACCTCTCGTCGCAAAAGCGCGACCGTTAGCGTTACTGCTGCCCGGTATGCCGGGATTCAACTGTTCGTTGATTAACAGCCGCGTGCCGCGGGTACCAACGTACGCGACGTCGAGAATGTTATGACCGGGTAGCTCGCGCTGAATCCCGAAATTCCAGACGTACGTTTGTGGGTTCTTTAGATCCGCGGGAATCACATTCTGGCCCGCTTGCGGGTTTGCGACCAGGGTGGCGGGCAACGCGTTGTCGTTGAAGTTCGGAATGCCGCGGCCGCCGGCCGTCACACCCTGTATGGTTGTGCCAAGCGCATTCGGCGACGTCCCCATGATGTTGCTCAGAATGTTGTTAAAGAACCTTTCCAGCACATTGGGATCCTAAGCTTAGAATTCCACGTGGACAAGTTGTCG
>JADMIO011184616.1_pt1 | contig 57723 bp, 61 predicted proteins | sample 8958161 | NCBI WGS metagenome assembly JADMIO01 (sample SAMN16585339, study PRJNA669376) | soil metagenome | isolation source: Crop rotation soil | place: USA: Cullars Rotation, Alabama | collected 2011 | reverse complement strand
CGGCGCGCACGGTGACGGGCGTTGCCGCGGGCACGCTCAGCGCCACGTCGCTCGAGGCAGTGAACGGTTCGCAGCTGTTCGCCACCAACGCGGCGAACACGGCGAACGCCACCGCGATTGCGACGGCGAACACCAACATCACCAATATCGGCAACCGCGTGACGGCGGTCGAGGGTGACGTTGCCGACCTGTTCGATGCGGTCGATGTTCTCGACAACCACATCCACAGCGTCGACCAGCGTGCGGCGTCGGGTACGGCAGTTGCGATCGCCATGGGCGGCGCGACCTTCCTGCCGAACACGACGTTCAACCTGACCGGCAACGTCGGCTACTACCGCAAGAGCTGGGCCGGTGCGCTGAACCTCGGCGCTCTCGTCAGCCCGAACGCCGCGATCAACGCCGGCATCGGTGCTGGCCTGAACCACGGTGGCAAGGTCGGCGCCCGCGCCGGCTTCACCTTCGGCTGGTAAGCTAGGGAGACCGGCGCGGACCTGAAAGTTCGCGCCGGGTTCTCGAGAGACGGGCGGTGCCGCGAGGCGCCGCCCGTTTTCTTTTGCGCTTCGTCCGCATAGTGCTCGCTGCGACATGAAGCAGCTGACCCATCTCGACCGGCTCGAGGCCGAGAGCATCCAGATCATGCGCGAGACCGTCGCCGAGGCCGAGAAGCCGGTGATGCTCTATTCGATCGGCAAGGATTCGGCGGTGATGCTTCACCTTGCCAAGAAGGCCTTCTTTCCGAGCGCGCTTCCGTTTCCCCTGCTCCACGTCGACACGACTTGGAAGTTCAGGGACATGTACGCGCTTCGCGACAAGGTTGCCGCCGAGGCCGGGATCGAGCTGATTGTTTACAAGAATCCCGAAGCGCTCGGCCAGGGCATCAACCCGTTCGACCACGGCCCGCTCCACACCGACATGTGGAAGACCGAAGGCCTCAAGCAGGCGCTGGACAAATATGGTTTCGACGCGGCGTTCGGCGGTGCGAGGCGCGATGAGGAGAAGAGCCGCGCCAAGGAGCGGGTGTTCAGTTTTCGCGACCGCAACCATCGCTGGGACCCGAAGCGCCAGCGGCCCGAGCTGTGGAACCTCTACAACGTCCGCAAGAGCAAGGGCGAGAGCATGCGCGTCTTTCCCTTGTCGAACTGGACCGAGCTCGACGTCTGGCAATATATCATGCGCGAGGGGATCGAGATCGTGCCGCTGTACTTTGCGGCCGAGCGCCCGACTGTCGAGCGCGACGGCCTGATCCTGATGGTCGACGACGAGCGCTTCCCGCTGAACGGCGAAACTCCCGTGATGCGCAAGGTCCGCTTCCGCACGCTCGGCTGCTATCCGCTGTCGGGCGCAGTCGAGAGCGAGGCCGACACGATCGAGCGCATCGTCGCCGAAATGCTCCTCACCACGATCAGCGAACGCCAGGGCCGGGCGATCGACCGCGATGCCGGCAGCGCTTCGATGGAGAAAAAGAAGCAGGAGGGCTATTTCTGATGAGCCGCCCGCTTCGCTCCGACGAAGACCTGATCCGCACCGACGTCCGCTCCTGGCTTGCCGAGCAGGAGGCGAAAGAGCTGCTGCGCTTCATCACCTGCGGAAGCGTCGACGACGGCAAGTCGACGCTGATCGGGCGGCTGCTCTATGAGTCGAAGCAGATTTTCGACGACCAGCTCGATGCGCTGGAAAGCGACAGCAAGCGCCACGGGACGCAGGGGTCGAAGATCGATTTCGCTTTGCTCGTCGACGGGCTTTCGGCCGAACGCGAGCAGGGCATCACGATCGACGTCGCCTACCGCTTCTTCTCGAGCGCACGGCGCAAGTTCATCGTCGCCGACACGCCCGGGCACGAGCAATATACGCGCAACATGGTGACCGGCGCTTCGACCGCCGACCTTGCGGTGCTTCTGGTCGATGCGCGCAAGGGCGTGCTCACTCAGACGCGGCGCCACTCATACCTCGCGAAGCTGGTCGGGATCCGACGCTTCGTGCTGGCGGTGAACAAGATGGACCTGGTGGATTACGATCGCGCCGCCTTCGAAGCGATTACGGCGGATTATCGCGGGTTCGCGCAGCAGATCGGGGTCGAGGACTGGATCGCCATCCCTGTTTCCGGGCTGAACGGCGACAATATCATGAGCCGGAGCGAGGCGACCGCCTGGTACGAGGGGCCGACGCTGCTTGAACATCTCGACATCGTCCCGCTCGACGTCACTGCCGATGCCGGGAAGCCGCTTCGAATGCCCGTGCAATGGGTCAACCGGCCGAACCAGAACTTCCGCGGCTTCTCCGGTCAGATCGCTTCGGGAAGCATGCGCCCGGGTGCCGATGTTCGGATCCTGCCGTCGGGACGCACGACCCGGATCGAGCGCGTGGTGATGCTCGGCGGCGATCTCGACGAGGCGGTGGCGGGCGAGTCGGTGACGGTGACGCTCGCCGATGAGGTCGATTGCTCGCGCGGGGACGTGATCGCGGCTGCGGGCGCTCCGTCGGAAGCCGCCGACCAGTTCGAGGCGACCATCGTGTGGATGGCGGACGAGGAGCTTCTGCCCGGGCGCGGCTACTGGATGAAGATCGGCACCCAGATGGTCACGGCGATGGTCCAGCACCCGAAATACGAGATCAACGTCAACACGCTCGAGCACCTCGCCGCGCCAACGCTGGCCCTCAATTCGATCGGCGTCGCTGAAATCGCCACCGACCGCGAGATCGTGTTCGAGCCTTATGCGGTGGAAGGAGCCAGCCCCAACAAGGCGCTCGGCGGCTTCATCCTCATCGACAAGCTCACCAACGCGACGGTCGCTTGCGGAATGCTCCACTTCGCGCTCCGGCGCTCGCTCAACGTGCATCGCCAGCATCTCGACGTCAGCCGCGAGACACACGCCGTGCTCAAGGGCCAGAAGCCCGCGGTTCTGTGGTTCACCGGCCTGTCGGGCGCCGGCAAGTCGACCATCGCCAATCTCGTCGAAAAGAAGCTTGCGGCGCGCGGGCGCCACACCTTCCTTCTCGACGGCGACAATGTCCGCCACGGGCTCAACCGCGATCTCGGCTTTACCGAGGCCGACCGGATCGAAAACATCCGCCGCGTCGGCGAGGTCGCGCGGCTGATGGCCGATGCCGGCCTCATCGTGCTCACCGCCTTCATCTCGCCCTTCCGCGCCGAGCGACACATGGTGCGGCGGATGATCCCCGAGGGCGAGTTTTTCGAGATTTTCGTCGACACACCGCTCGCCGACGCCGAGCAGCGCGACGTGAAGGGTCTCTACGCCAAGGCCCGCGCGGGCGGGCTCAAGAATTTCACCGGGATCGACAGCCCGTACGAGGCTCCCGAGAATGCCGAGATTCACATCGACACGACAGCGCTAAGCGCGGAAGCGGCGGCGGACCTGATCGTTGAGAAGCTGCTCGCGCACCGATGACCGAGCCGTCGAACCTCAACGATCCCGCAAGCCGCCCTGTCTACCGCCGCGAGCTGCTCGGCCTTTATCGCGGGTGGCGGTGGCTCGGCCTCGCGATCGTTTGCGCTGGAGTCGCGTGGGTGTTGATCCGCGGGCACGGATGGGATTGGCCGGGCATCACGCTGGAAGTCCTCGGCTGGGCGGTCCTCATCACCGTGATCGTGATGCGCACGCGCTACCACAAGCGACGGATGCGCGGCGCCTAGAGGAGCGTCCGATACGGACGTGCAACCAACGTCCCGGACAGCAGTTACCGCAAATATGAAGCGCTACCTCATCGCATTTGCCGCGCTACTGCCGGCATGGAGTGCTGCCGCCGCCCAGGATAGCGATGACTTGCGCGTGCGGGTCGGCCTCGGAGCGCAGGTGCGACCCGACTTCATCGGAGCGGACGACAGCAGCCTCGCGCCCCTGTTCCACGTCAACATTGCGCGGGGCACGCGCCAATTCAGCTTCGGCGCGCCGGACGACAGCCCGAGCATCGCTTTGTTGTCAAGGAGCGGCTTCTCGTTCGGGCCCGCCGGCAATATCGAAGGGCGGCGCAGGCAATCGGACGTCGGCGCTCCGGTTGGATCGGTCTCAAGAACGTTCGAGGCCGGCGCATTCGCGCAATATATGGCCGGCGACTCCTTTCGGGTCAGGGCTGAGGTGCTGAAAGGCATCAACGGGCACGAAGGGCTGATCGGCTCGATCGGCGCGGACAAGATCTGGCGGGACGGCGACCGCTACGTCTTTTCGATCGGCCCGCGGGTGTTGCTTTCGGATGCGCGTTACCAGCGTGCCTATTTCGGCGTAACGCCAGCCGCATCGCTAGCAAGCGGACTCCCGGCCTACCGGCCCGGCGGCGGTGTGCACGCCGTCGCCGTCGCAAGCGGGGTCACTTACGCCCTGAACAATCGCTGGGGCCTGTTCGGATATGCCCGCTACGAGCGGCTGGTGGGAGATGCGGCGAAGTCGCCGATCATCCGCGAGCTCGGCTCGCGTAACCAGCTCTCGGGCGGGGTGGGCCTGAACTACACCTTCACCATCCCTCGCTGAGCATTTCAATGCCGGCGATTGCCCGTTCGTCGAACCGCCGTTGATGCGCACGGCCAGCCACGAGAGCATCGCGCCGACTGTCCTGGGGAGGCCGTGATGCGCTTTTCTATCTATCTCTCTCCCGTAGCCGCGGCGCTGGTATCGGCGACAGCGGCTGCTCAGCCGGCGAGTTCGACCGCCCAGCCTCAGGCCTATCTGGACGCCGTCGCGCTGTCGGATGCGGACGGCAGAATGCTCCGGTTCGAAACGCCGGTATGCCCGATGGCTTATGGCCTTCCCGACCAGCTCAATTCCGAGATTACGAACCGGATGCGGAGCGTGGCCGCCGCTGCTGGTGCGCAAGTCCTGCCCGCGGGGTGCAAGGCCAATTTGCTGCTGTTCGTGCCCAGGGATCGCAGGCAGCTCTTGGCAAAGCTTCGCCAGGGCCGGCCTGAAATCTTCGGACGAATGACTGACCTCGAGATCGCCGCGCTCGCCGACAGCGCGGGGCCGGCCGTCGCGTGGCAGGTGTTGAAACAGCGCGGCGCCGACGGACGCGAGCTTTCGGGGTCATGGCGCGAAGGCCAGCCGCTCATCCAGGAATCGGTGACCAACTCGCGGCTGATTCCGTCCGCCCATTCCGTGCTCGACACGTCGGTGATCGTGCTCGACGCCCGGTCGGCGGTCGGCCTCACTCCGACCGAGCTCGCCGATTACGCGATCATGCGCGGTCTTTCGCAAACGCGGGAGCCGCAAGGAGCCGGCCTCGGGGCGGCGACAATTCTCACCATCTTCCGCGACAAGGAACGCGGCACGCCGGCGCCGTTGAGTCTGACGACGATCGACCTCGCTTATCTGAAAAGCCTATATCGAAGCGTGAGCGCGACGTTCGAGAACCCGCATCGAAGCGATCTCGAAGCAGAGATGAAGCGGGCCTTGCCGAACCCCTGAGGCTCGCGCGGGCTGGCGCCTAGTCGCCGGTCCCCGCGTCAGGCGTGAAATATTTGTCGTATTTGCCCTCTTCGCCCTTGTGCTCGTCGGCGTCGGCGGGGCTGTCCTTCTTGCGCGTGATGTTGGGCCAGTCGGCGGAGAAATTGGCATTGAGCTCGAGCCATTTCTCCTGCCCGCTCTCGGTGTCGGGAAGGATCGCCTCAGCCGGGCATTCGGGCTCGCACACGCCGCAGTCGATGCACTCGTTGGGGTTGATGACGAGCATCACCTCGCCCTCGTAGAAACAGTCGACGGGGCAGACCTCGACGCAGTCCATATATTTGCATTTGATGCAGGCGTCGGTGACGACGTAGGTCATGAGTGCCGGGCTCCCTTTGAATCCTCGCTATGTCGCGGGCCTCGGCTCGTCAATTCCCAGCTCTTCGTAGCAGTCGCGAGCTTCGGCCGCGGGACCGCGGCGGAGCGGCAAGGCGAGCACGCGCAGAACCCGGACGCGGTCGTGCAGAGGCAAAGCGATAATGCTCCCGACCCGCACCTCCTCGCTCGGTTTCTCGACGCGCTTGCCGTCGATGCGGGCATGGCCGGTGGCGATGACCGCCTGGGCGAGGGTGCGGCTTTTGATCAGGCGGATGAAGAACAGGAAGCGGTCGATCCTCATTCTTGCCCGTCATCCTCGAAAGCTGGCTTTTGTCGGCTCACGCTCAATCCCAGTAGATGAAACAAGTCCGGCCTGACGGCTAGGCGCTTGGCCGCGCGTGCCGTTTCCGGCTAGTCTCGACAGGCCGATGCACATTTACCTCCCCATCGCAGGCCAGTCGGTGAATGCGCTGTTCATGGTGCTGCTGGGGTTCGCGGTCGGGATCCTTTCCGGCATGTTCGGCATCGGCGGCGGCTTCCTGACGACTCCGCTGCTGATCTTCTACGGAATCCCGCCGACCGTCGCGGTCGCCTCGGCGACGACCCAGATCACCGGCGCCAGCGTCTCGGGCGCGATGGTCCACATGCGCAAGGGCGGGCTCGACCTGAAGATGGCGGCGGTGATGACCGTCGGCGGCTTCTTCGGCTCGGTCGTCGGGGCCGCGATCTTCCGGATGCTCCAGGCGAGCGGCCAGATCGATGTGGTGATCAGCTTCCTTTACGTCGTGATCCTCGGCTGGATCGGCTTCGTGATGCTGAAGGACGCGCTGATCGCTCTCGAGATCATCGGGCACAAGGCAGCGCGCGCTCCGCCGCCGCGCCACAACCGCTGGGTCGCCTCGCTCCCGCTTCGCTGGCGGTTCTACAGCTCGGGCCTCTATCTCTCGCCCGTGGCGCCGCTGGCGATCGGCTTCGGCGCCGGAATCCTCACCGTGCTGCTAGGCATTGGCGGCGGCTTCATCATCGTCCCGGCGATGATCTATTTGCTCGGAATGCCGGCCCGCGTGGTCATCGGGACCAGCCTGGCCATGGTCCTGTCGGTGAGCGCGGCAACGACCATGGTCCATGCCGTGACGACACGAGCGGTGGACATCGTCCTTGCCGGGCTTCTGCTGGTCGGCGGCGTGATCGGCGCCCAATATGGCGCGCTCCTGACGCTCCGAATCAAGCCGGACCTGCTGCGCCTCGCGCTGGCGTTGATCATCCTCGGAGTCGGCTTCCGCATGCTCCTCGGCCTCGCCTGGCGACCCGACGAGATTTTCTCGATCGAATATCTGTGAAGCGCGGGATCGCCACCTGCGCGCTTGCCGCGCTCGCGCCGCTTCTCATCGCTGCCGACAAGCCGGTGCTGGTCCCCGACGTTTCGGCGCGCCAGGTGCAGATTCGCTACAGCTTCCAGGGCGGCCAGCTGCTCCTGTTCGGGGCAATCGCCTATCCCGATGGCCGGACGCCGACGCGACCGGCCGACATCGCGGTGGTTCTTCGCGGGCCGGTGCAGCCGATCCTTCTGCGCGAGAAGCAGAAGATCGCGGGCATCTGGATGAACGCCGATTCGAGCCGCTTCCGCTCGGCGCCCAGTTTCTACGCGGTCGCTTCCTCGAAGCCGATCCGCGATCTCGTCGACGAGCGCACGGCCTCGATCTACGAACTCGGCATCCACAATCTGCAGCTGTCGCCCGGCGGAGGCGCGCTGCCGGAGCGCGAGCGGCACTTCGAAGCGGGCCTGCTCGACCTGCGTTCGCGCGCCGGCCTCTTTTCCGAAAACCCACATGGGGTCGAGATCAGCTCGGGGATCCTCTACCGCGCGTTCATCTCTATCCCGAGCCAGGTGCCGGTGGGGACCTACACCGCGGAGACCTTCCTGATCGACCGGGGCCATGTCGTCGCGGTCGCGACCCGCGACATCCAGATCGATAAGTCCGGCTTCGAGCGCTACGTCTATCTCGCGTCGCGTCGCGACCGCTTCGCCTACGGGCTCGCCTGCATAGCCATGTCGCTCGGCCTCGGCTGGGCCGCGGCAATGGCCTTCCGCCGCCGCTTCTAGAGGTCTGCCTAAGCCTATTTTAACCGCTCGCGCGGTATCGGTCGCCCGCACATTTTTGCTTGGGAGCGTAACCGAACATGGACGAGCAGCCGAACCTGCGCGAGTTTCTGGACGAAGTCAGCAGCTTCAGCGAGGACACCAGTCCCGCCGCCCCGGCCAAGCCTCGGGCCAAGTCGCTCGGCGCCATCGGCCAGGTGCTGGAAATCGCCGGTTCCGGATCGCAGGTCCGGATGGATGCGGCCGCGCTCGTCGCGCTCCAGTCGCACGGCGACCCGTCGGTCGCAATGTCGGGCCAGGTCGGAAGCCAGATCAAGATGGTCGTCGGCAACGCCTGGTTGATCGCCAATGTCCGCACGCTTCGAGGCAACGACAATGGCGAATTGGTCGCGCACGTCGACTTCCTCGGCGAGGGCAGCAACGACGCTTCCGGGCGGCTCAGCAACTTCCGCCGCGGCGTCACCCGCTATCCGGTTCCCGGCGCCGAGGTTCTCCCGGTCACCACCGACGATCTCCGCGCCGTCTTCGCCGCGAGCAACGAGCCGCACATCGAGATCGGCACGGTCTATCCGACCGACGACATCCGCGGCGCGCTCTACATCGACCCGATGCTCGGCAAGCATTTCGCGGTGCTCGGCTCGACCGGCACCGGCAAGTCGACCTCGGTCGCCCTGATCCTCCACCGCATCTCGCAGGCGTCGCCCGAGGGCCACATCCTGATGATCGACCCGCACGGCGAATATTCGGCCGCGTTCAAGAATTGCGGCGAGCTGTTCAACGTCGACAACCTTCAGCTTCCCTATTGGCTGATGAATTTCGACGAGCATTGCGAGGTGCTGCTGACGACCCACGGCGCCGACCGGCAGCGCGACGCCGACATCCTCGCCAAGTGCCTGCTCGCCGCGCGCACCAAGGGCAAGGACATGAGCCAGTACGGCAAGGTCACCGTCGACAGCCCGATTCCGTATCTGCTCACCGACCTGCACACGATCCTCGTCAACGAGATGGGCAAGCTCGACCGGGCCGGCGACACGCTGCCCTTCCAGCGCCTCAAGACCAAGCTCGAGGAGCTTCGCGCCGATCCGCGCTACACCTTCATGTTCTCAGGCATGCTGGTCTCGGATTCGATGCCGGGCCTGATCGCCAAGCTGTTCCGCCTGCCGAGCCACGGCAAGCCGATCTCGATCGTCGACGTGTCGGGCGTCCCATCCGAAATCACGTCGGTCGTGGTCTCGGTGCTCGCGCGGATGGTGTTCGACTATGCGATCTGGTCACGGACCGAGGCGCAGAAGCCGCTTCTCCTCGTCTGCGAAGAAGCGCACCGCTACGTGCCCAAGGACGAGAATAGCGAAAGCGGTCAGGCCGTTCGCCGGATCCTCGAGCGGATCGCCAAGGAAGGCCGTAAGTACGGCGTTTCGCTGGGCCTGATCACGCAGCGCCCGTCGGATCTGGCGGAAGGCGTGCTGTCGCAGTGCGGCACCATCGTCTCGATGCGCCTCAACAACGACCGCGACCAGGCGTGCGTCCGCGCCGCGATGCCCGAAGGCGCGCGCGGCTTCCTCGACGCGATCCCGGCGCTCCGCAACCGCGAATGCATCGTCTGCGGCGAGGGCGTCGCCATCCCGATCCGCGTGCGGTTCGACGATCTCGAGCCCGAGAAGCGCCCGGCCTCCTCGGACCCGAGCTTTGCCCGCTTGTGGTGCGAAACCGGCGACGAGACCGGGATCATCCAGCGCACGATCAAGCGCTGGCGCGGGCACGGGCGCTAGAAGCGCCTTGGGCAAGCGCTGGCGCGGACACGGCCGCTAAGACAGCGCTAACGGTCACCGGCGCATTAACCACGATCGGTCGCGCGGCTTACACTAATCCAGGTTATTCCCGATTTGCCCGGGTGGCGTTTGGGGGCATTTCGGGAATGCGGACGATGATCGAGCGGCCGATGTCGCAATGGGTGATGCGCAACCGGAAGGCGACCAGCCTGACCGGGGTCGCCTATCGCTCGGACGGCAGCTGGGTGCGCGTTCATATGACCAACCTGTCCTACGACGGCTGCCACATCATCACCGAGGAGGATTTCGACCTCGGCGAGCCGCTGACTTTGGTCATGCCCCGGATGCAGCAATTGAGGGCGCAGGTGCGCTGGGTGAAGGACGGCCACGCCGGGATCCGCTTCCTTCACGACAGCAACGTGCTGAACGACCGCCGCGCGCGGATCGGCGTCTAACTAGCTCGTCTTCGAGCCGACGCTAAGCAGCAGCTTCAGCCGCGCCTTGACCGCGTCCGCGAGGTGCGCATCGACGACCGGAGCGCTGGTGAAGCGCACGCCGAGCGGGTTCACCGGCTGACCGCCCATCCGAACTTCGAAATGGACGTGGGGGCCCGTCGAAAGCCCGCTCGACCCGACATAGCCGATCAGCTGGCCGCGCCGGACATAGCTTCCCGGCGAGGCAACGATCTCGCTCATGTGCCCGTAGAGGCTGGTGAGCCCGCCGCCATGCGCGATCTGGACCTCGCGGCCGTATCCGCCCACCCAGCCCGCCGAGACCACGCGGCCGTCGCCGGCGGCGACGATCGGGCTTCCCCAGCTTGCGCCGATATCGAGGCCCGCGTGGAAGCGCGTGAAGTGCAGGATCGGGTGATAGCGGTTCCCAAAATAAGAGGTGATGTGGCCGTTGACCGGCATCATCATGCCGCTCTCAACGGGCGCGGGGCGCTCGACGTTGGCGGCGTTGATCCATTCACCGCGGCCGTTGGCGGTCCATTTGACCAGTTGCAGGGTCGAACCGCCGGTCTCGCTCAGCCCGGCATAGAGAAGCTCTCGATTGGATCCGAGCACGATGTCGAAGCCCGAGCCCTGCGACACCTCGCCGACGTCGATCTGGGTCGCGAGTGCCGCAAGATATTGGGCCGCGACCTCGGCGCTCGCGCCGGCGGCGCGGAGCGACCAGTAGAGGCCGTCGTTCGCGCGCCCGCGAATGCGCAGCGGACCGGTGACCTTGATTGTCACCGCTGCCGGCTGCTGCGGGTCGGCTTGCGGAACGAAGGCGCGCTTGGGGGCATAGTCGATCGGCTGCGCGGCGGCGGTCGGAGCCATGGCGATGCCGGTCGCGCCCCCGCTTTCCAGCGGAGCGAGACCAAGTGCCTGCCACTGCCGCTGCTCGTCGGACGAGACCTCGACGGCGCGCGGAAAGGAGGCCCAGGCCATTGTGCTGCACAATAGCGCAAGCGCGCCCGCGCTCTTCCAGCCGGGCCGGGGCCAGGAGCGGGAAAGCGAGCGCCGCAGCGGATGCGCATGGCTTCGTGACCTCAACACGAAAGCGGTGATGCCGAATCAAGGTTAAAAGGAGTTAAATTCCACGTCGGAACTTGCGTCCTTTCGAAGCGCTGCCACACTCAAACTATGGCGCCGCGTTCAGACGCTCCGGTCAGGGCCATCCTCGGACCGACCAACACCGGCAAGACGCACCTCGCGATCGAACGGATGTGCGGCCACAGCTCCGGCGTGATCGGCTTCCCGCTGCGGCTGCTCGCGCGCGAGGTCTATGACCGCGTCGTCGCCATCAAGGGCGAAAGCCAGGTCGCGCTCCTGACCGGCGAGGAGCGGATCGTCCCTCCCCACGCCCGCTATTTCCTGTGCACCGCCGAAAGCATGCCTGTCGGGAAGGAGGGAGAGGAGCGCCGCGACTTCGCCTTCGCCGCCACCGACGAGGCGCAGCTCGGACTCGATCCCGAGCGCGGCCACGTGTTCACCGACCGAATGCTCCGCGCGCGCGGCCGCGAGGAAACGCTGATCCTCGGCTCGGACACGCTTCGGCCGATCGTTCGCGAGCTTCTGCCCGATGCCGAGGTCGTCCGCCGCCCGCGCTTCTCCACACTTCGCTACGGCGGCAGCGTCAAGCTCTCGCGTCTCCCGCCGCGCTCCGCCGTCGTCGCCTTCTCCGCCGAGCAGGTCTACGCGCTGGCCGAGATGCTTCGTCGCTTCCGCGGCGGCGCCGCCGTCGTCATGGGCGCGCTCTCGCCGGCGACGCGCAACGCCCAGGTCGCGATGTTCCAGCGCGGCGAGGTCGACTATCTGGTCGCTACCGACGCCATCGGGATGGGACTCAACATGGACGTCGCCCACGTCGCTTTCGCCGGTCTCGAGAAGTTCGACGGGCGCCGGGATCGCCGGCTTACCATCGCCGAAATGGCCCAGATCGCGGGCCGCGCCGGCCGGCACCAGAAGGACGGGTCCTTCGGCACGCTCGGTCTTTCCGAGGAAAGCGGCGGCTTCACCGACGAGGAGGTCGCCGCGATCGAGGAGCACCGATTCCGGCCGCTCGACTGGGTCTATTGGCGCAACGCCGACTTGGATTTCATCGACGTTCGGGCGCTGATCGCGAGCCTTGAGCGGAAGCCCGATGACCCGATGCTTCGGCCTGCCCCCGAAGCCATCGACCTCGCGGTCCTCAAGCAGATCGCCGAGGACCCCGCGATCTTTGCGAGGAAGGGCGTCCAGGCGCGGCGGCTGTGGGCGGTTTGCGGGCTGCCCGACTTCCGCAAGGTCGGGCCGATGCATCATGCCCGAATGGTCCGCCGCCTGTTCAGCTACATCGGCGAAGGCGGGCACATCCCGCACGAATGGTTCGCGGCCGAAGTCGCGCGGCTCGACAATATGAGCGGCGACATCGAGGCGCTCGCCGACCGCCTCGCCGGAATCCGGAGCTGGGCTTACATTTCGCACCGTGCCGACTGGCTGAAGGAACCCGCGAAGTGGGCCGAGCGGACCCGCGAAGTCGAGGCGCGCCTGTCCGATGCGCTGCACGAGCGGCTGACGCAGCGCTTCGTCGACCGCCGCACCGCGGTGCTGGTGCGCGACATCGGGGCGCGCGGCGCCGACGCGCTGCCGGTCACCGTCGCCGCTGACGGCGAGGTCAGCGTCGGGCCCGAGCCGATCGGCCATCTCGCCGGGTTCGAGTTCCGGGTCGATCCCTCGGCGCGCCTCGCCGACAAGAGGCTGCTGCTGGCGGCGGCCGAGCGGCGCCTCGGCGACGAGCTCGAACGCCGCGCCACGGCGCTGATCGAAGCGGCCGACGACAGCTTCGTCCTGACCGTGGAAGAGAATGGCGCAGTGGCGGTGTCGTGGGAGGGCGCGTTCGGGGACGCTCAGGACGGGCACGTCCTCGCACGCCTTGCGCCGGGGCGCTCGCTGCTGGAGCCGGCGCTTCGCACCGCTCGGGCGTTGGATCGCCTCTCGGCGCAGACCCGGGCCACGCTGCGCGAAAGGCTGGAGCGCTGGCTCGATGCTCAGATTCACCATCAGCTCGGAGCGCTGCAGCAACTAAGCGCGACGGCGTCCGATCCCGCCACTTCTCCGGGCGTTCGCGCGCTGTCGGCGATGCTTGCGGACGCGGGCGGCGTTCTTCCCCGAAAGGCCGCACTCGGTGCCATTTCCCATCTCGAGCAGGCCGACCGCCAGGCGCTCCACAAGCTGCGAGTGCGCCTCGGGCCGCTCGACGTCTTCCTGCCGCCGCTCCTCAAGCCCGCAGCGCAATTTTGGCGCGCCGCGCTGCTTGCGGTTCGCGAAGGACAGCCGATGGCCGCGCTTCCCGCCCCCGGCGCCGCGACTCTGACCGCCGAAGCCGACCCGCGCGGCGCGTCACTTGCCTACCGCCGTGCCGCGCGAAGCTGGGTCCGGATCGACCTCGCCGACCGCCTCGCCAGCCACGCCCACAAGGTCCGCTCCGCGGGCGGCGCCGACCCGGTCGATGGCGAGCTGGCGACGTCAATCGGCCTCGACGAAGAAGCCTTGGCGCGGCTGATGGGCGACGTCGGCTTCACCCGGGCCGGCGATGCGTGGCGCTGGCGCGGCCGCCGCGCGCCCCGGCCCGATCGGCGGACGAGCGGCTCCCACGCCTTCGCCGAGCTTGCCAAGCTGAAAAAGAAATGAGCGACGTTGCCGCTAGAAATCCCCGGCGAGGGTGACTGCCGGGCCCGAACCGGGAAGCGCATTGCCGGCGAGCCGTTGCCGCCAGTCGAAATGGACGCGGACGTTGCGGCGCACCCGCATCGTCACGCGCGGACCGGCATCGACTCGATAGACTCCCGGCTGCGCCCCACCCCACACGCCGACTCCGGCCGAAAATTGCTTGTAGACGGGACGCGTCAGGGTGAGCCCGCCATCGACGAACTTGTCGCGGCTGCGTACGCCGACGACGCCGCCCTGAAGGTAAGCATCGAGCAGGAACTCGAGCGGCATCGGCCGGTCGTAGACGCCCCCCTCGAAGAAGAGTGCGAATGCGCTCCTCCCGCCGCCGTAGCGACCGATGCGCTGGCGGCGCTCGGCATCGATCCAGACTGGAATCCCGCCGATCGGCTGAATCCGGACGCCCGCCGCGAGCTCGCCGCCGCGGCGGCCGACATCGGTCGTGCTGCGAAGAGTCGCCGCGATCCGGCGACTGAAATTGTACGTGAGGCGCGACCCGGCCTGGCTTGCGCCGAGCGAGCCCCCGCTCGCCAGCGAGCGTGTGCCCGCCGTGCCCGCGGATTGGGAGCGGAGCATCGCCCAGGCGGTGAGCTGCAGTCGATCGAGTTTGTTCCGCTTGAGGTCGACGGGAACGCTGACGGGCGGTGTGACGACGTCGGAGCGAAGCGGCGGCAATCCGGTCAAAGCAAAGCGCGACAGTGGCCATTCGCCATAGGCCGAGGGCACGAAAAACTGGCGTCGCGGCTTCGGCAGCAGGTTGGCAATCGTGTCGGGTGGCGTGCTGACCTGCGGAGCGGTCGCGTAGTAAACGGGCAAAACGACCGCCTGGGGCGACGGCGGGTAGGACCGCATCTGGCCGTACGGAAGGCCGGCCGGATACACCGTAGCCGGGTCAGGCGGCAGCGCGGCGACCGGTTCGATGGGCGGGAACTGGGTCGGGACGATCGGGGGCGTTTTCGCTTCGGTCGGATCGATGCGGAAAATCTCCGCGCCGGGAATCGCGCCGAGCGTTGCCGCGCGAAGCCCCGCCCAGCCGAAAACCGCAACAGCAAGAAAGCGAAGCGACGGCCTCACTGCGGCAGCTCGGCCGGAAAGATATGGCCGGTCTTGTCCCAGCGCTTGGCGCCGCCGCTGACGTGGATTCGGATCGCGCGGCCGGCAGCGAGGATCGCGATGATGTTGCCGACGACAAGCCTCGGGATGGAAAGCAGGCCTTCGGTCAGCCCGTAGGCGTAAGTGGTAAAGGCAGCGCGCATCAGGACCCGCCAGGCAAGCAGAGCGCCGTTCACCATCAGCAGCATCGACAGCGCATGATCGAATTCGGCGTGGATCGGTGCGCCGAGCGCTTCAGCAAGAAACAGTTGCGACCACAGGAAGCCGGCCGAATAAGCCGCGAGCAGCAGCAGCGCGGCGAGCGGGCCGCGGCGGTCGCGAAGTCGCATCCAGCGCTCGCCGAGGCCACCGCTCCAGCCCAGCCGGTCCCAGCCCGCGAGCGCGATCCCGCCGAGCCAGCGCGCCTTCTGCCGGACCGCGCTTCCGAGCGTAGCGGGGAAGTGGCCGCGGCTTGCCACGACCCCGCGCTCTCCGGGACGCGCCGGCAACCGAACGAACATGGTCTTGTGGCCGTAGGCGCCGAGCCTGAGGCCGAGCTCGTAATCCTCGGTCATGCTAGTCCCGGCGAAGGGATGGCCGTCGCGCGCGGCGGCGAGCTGCGCAAGCGGCTTGCGCGCGATTGCGCAGGCCACGCCGGCGAGCGGGATCGCGGCGCCGACCGCCTCGCGGACCACCAGCTCCTTGACGTGCGCTTCGGCGAACTCGTCGCAATAATGGCCGCTGACCCAGCGCGAGTGCGGGTCGGGAAGCGGCAGGACCGGAAGCTGGATCACTGCGGCCCGGTCGATCAGCCGGTCGAACAGCCTGAACTCGAGGGGATGAACGACGTCCTCGGCGTCATGGAGCACGACTGCGGCCGCCGACCGTCCGGTCGAGACTTCGTAGGCGACGAGCGCATCGTAAAGATGATTGAGGCAGTCGGCCTTGGTGGTGGGTCCGTCGCGATCCACCTCGACGGCCTCGATCCGATCGTCGCCGACCGCCGCGATCGCCGCCGCCGTTGCCGGGTCGTTGCGGTAATGGCCGACGAAAATCCTGTAATTACCGTAGTCGAGGCGGCTGGCGGTGGCTCTCAGCATCGAGGCGATCACGGCGGATTCATCCCACGCCGGAACGAACATTGCGAGGAAGCCCGGATCGGGATTTGCCGGGAGATCGCTCGCGAACGCGCGCGGGTAGCGTGTATAGATGGCCAGCGCCCGCCACAAAGTCCGCGCGAAGTAAATGAGATCGACCAGTAGGTCGTTGAGCGCAAACAGCAAGAAACCCGCGCCTGCGAACAGGGCGAGTTCAGCCGCAGTGCGGCCCAGCACTTGCGCAAGGTCCACCGAAATCAATCGACGATTAGTCGAAAGGTCCGAAGCGGAGCGAGGTTACTCGGTACATGCGGCCTCCCATGGCAGCGAATCATCCATTACCGAGCAAGCGCGGGCATGACATAACGAAAGTGAAACGACAAGAGCCCTGCCCGATGGGCTCGGCGTGCTGGCTTGGAGGTTCGACTATTTCGCGAATTCAGGGCTGCGCGACGACCGACGTTTCGCCGGCGTCCGCTTCGGTGACGCCGGTTCTGCGCCGAGCTTGCGGTAGCGGGCTTCGGCTTCGGCCATATAGTCGCGCGTGATGGGCAGCGCTCGGCGGTCGCGGATGTACTGGACCTGGTAATTGCAGGCGGCGCCGTCTTCGAACATCACGATTCCGCCGGCGAGATAATATTCCCACATACGGAAGAAGCGCTCGTCGTACATCTTCTCGATTTGCTTGCGCGCCTTGGTCGCGCGGTCGAGCCAGTGCTCGAGCGTCAGCGCGTAATGGAGCCGTAGGTTCTCGATGTCGCTCGCGATCATCCGCACGTTCTGGCTCGCCGCCGTCATCTCGCTGAGCGAGGGCAGGTGATAGCCGGGGAAGATATATTTGTCGGTGAACGGATCCGGGCCCTTGGATACCTCGCCGAGCTTGCCGATCGTGTGCAGCAGCATGACACCGTCCGGCTTCAGGAGGTCGCGGCACTTGGCGAAGAATTCGTCATAATGTTTTGCGCCGACATGCTCGAACATACCGACGGAGACGATGCGGTCGAATTGCTGGTCGAGCAGGCGGTAGTCGATCAGCTCGAACTTCACATGGTCGGAAACGCCGGCCGCCTTGGCCCGCTCGCGCGCGATGCGTAGCTGATGTTCCGACAGCGTCACGCCGAGCACGTCGACGCCCGCGACCTTGTGCAGGAACAGCGCCATTCCGCCCCACCCGCAGCCGATGTCGAGCACGCGCTGTCCGGGTTCGAGCGCCAGCTTGGCGGCGATATGTGCCTTCTTGTCGAGCTGCGCCTGCTCGAGGCTGTTCTTCGGGTCGGTGAAGTAGGCGCAGCTGTACTGCTTGTCCTCGTCGAGGAAGAGCTCGTAGAGGTCGTCGCTGAGGTCGTAATGGTGCGCGACGTTCTTGCGCGCTCGCTTGAGGTTGTTGGTGCTGAACCGCTTCAGCCAGTTCTTGCGGCGCTTGGTAAGCGTTTTTCGGCCCTTGCCCCAATCCTCCCAGCGGTTCGCGCCGACGATCATCCGCATCAGGTCGAGGATCGTCCCGTCCTCGATTACGAGCCGCCCGTCCATGTAGGTCTCGCCGAACCCAAGGCGCGGGTTACGGATGATGTCGAACGCGACACGCTTGTCGGTGAAGCGCACCGTGAGGTGCTTCCCGCCGCCCGGTCCGAAGGTCTGCGGCGGCCTTCCCGGCGTTTTCAACGTGATCCTGCCCTTGGTCAGCAGCTTGCCGACGAGCTTACCGATCAAGGACATTCTTCATTCTCCATTCCAATCGGTCCGGCTTGGCACGCCGCGACGCTCACCGCAAACGACGGCGCGCGAATTGTCAGCTCTTGCGATAGCGGTCGCCTGCGAACGCCCAGCGGATCGTGGCCGCCATGCCATAAGTCCCGCGTCGAACGACCGGGCCGAGGAACGGCCGGCGGAGTCCGTGCATGTCGCGGCCGACTTCGGGCAGCAGGTCGATCGCAGCGTTCATCAGCAGCGATTGGAGCGGGACCTCGGCGAGCGAACGCGCCGGCACTTTCAGGACGAGGTCACGGAAGGTGCACGTTCGCTCGTCGGCCACGAGTTCAGGCTGAAAGTCTCGAATCAACCGCTCGGCTTCGGCGCGAGTCCGGGGCACCGGATCGGCATCGAGCAGCTCCCCGATGTCCCCGCTCTCGGCGAAATAACGGTCCTGGTCGGCGCTGCTCATCCTTGGCTCTGCATATCGCCGCCAGCCGTCAAGGAAGTTCACCGCGCCGGCGACATGGACCCAGGCGAGAAGCCACGGATCGGTCGCCCGATATGCGCCGCCGCCCGGGAGCGTTCCGCTCACCTGCTCGTGAATGGCCTTCACCTTCGCGATCGCCTGGAGCGCGGAATCGCGCTGCGCGTAGGTCGTCGTCGCGATGAACCGGGCGGTGCGCCGCAGCCGGCCGAGCATGTCGGCGTGGACGTCGCTATGGTCCCAGACGCCGGCGAGCGCCGCGGGATGCAGCATCTGCGTGAGGAGCGCCGCAATGCCGCCGACCATCATCGTCGTGACGTCGCCGTGGACGCGGCGGATGACCGATCCCGGCGGGAAAAGTGCATCGTCCGACGCCGGGACCGGGCGCTCGCCTTTGGCCTGGTCGTTGAAAGTTGCGCGAATCTGCCGGACCAATGCCCGCTGGACCGGCGCGAGCATCAGGCAACTTCGCGGCTTCTGCGCTTCTTTTCTGCCGCGGTCTTGAGCTGGCCACAGGCGGCGTCGATGTCGCGCCCGCGCGGCGTTCGCACCGGCGCCGAAATGCCCGCTTCGAAGATGATGTTGCTAAACGACCTGATCCGGTCGGCATCGGAACATTCGTACGGCGCCCCAGCCCAGGGATTGAACGGGATCAGGTTCACCTTGGCCGGCAGCCTATACTTGCGGATCAGCCGGACAAGCTCGCGCGCATGCTGGTCGCTGTCGTTCTTGTCCTTGAGCATCACATATTCGAAGGTGATGCGCCGGGCATTGTTCGCGCCGGGATACGCCGCGCAGGCCTCGAGCAACTGCTCGATCCCGTACTTGCGGTTCAAGGGCACGATCTCGTCGCGGATTTCCTTGGTCACCGCGTGGAGCGACACCGCGAGATTGACCCCGATCTCCTCGCCCGCGCGCGCCATCATCGGCACGACGCCGCTGGTCGAGAGCGTGATCCGCCGCCGCGACAGGCCGAGCCCGTCGCCGTCCATGACAATCTTCAGCGCATCGCGGACATTGTCAAAATTGTAGAGCGGCTCGCCCATCCCCATCATGACGATGTTGGTGAGCATTCGGCCTTCGGGCTGGGACGGCCATTCGCCGAGCGAATCGCGCGCGAGCATCACCTGGCCGACGATTTCCGCCGGCTCGAGGTTGCGGACCAGCTGCATCGTCCCGGTGTGGCAGAAGCGGCAGTTGAGCGTGCACCCGACCTGGCTCGACACGCACAGGGTTCCGCGGTCGGCGTCGGGGATGAAAACCATCTCGAAGTCATGGCCGTCATGTGTCTTCAACAGCCACTTGCGCGTGCCGTCGGAGGAGACCTGCGCCTCGACCACCTCGGGACGCGAGATGACGAACCGCTCGGCGAACCAGCCGCGCTGCGGCTTGGCGATGTCGCTCATCGCCGCGAAGTCGCCGACCCCCCGGTTGTAGATCCAGTGCCAGACCTGCTTGGCGCGGAGCTTCGCCTGCTTCGCCTCGAGGCCCGCCGTCTCGAATTCGGCGCGGATCGAGTCCTTCGACAGTCCGACCAGCTCGATCCGCCCGTCGGCGCGCGGCTTCACGCCCCGCGGCACGGGCACAGGGTCGATTGGGCCCGGGATGGGCATCAGGGTCGTGTCGGCACTCATGAGGAAGCCGCTATCTAGTTATCGCCGCTGCATTTTGCCAGCACACGCGGCAGCGGCGGCATCGATCGCCGTCGCCGCCCCGTCGAGCGAATAAGGATCGATGAAGCGGCGTCCTGCCGGATCGCGCGATTCGACGCTCATTCCGCTCGCCGAACGAAGCGCAGCGATGATGGCCTGCTCCTGGCGTGGTCCGTCGCTCCACGCCTCGTTGCCCCGCGACACGAGCAGGAACGGCTGGTCGTCGATCCGAAGCATCACTGCGGCACCCTCGCGCGGCATTCGCCGAAGTCGCGCGTGGAATTCGCCCCAGCGCCGGCGGTCGGCCGAAAAGGCGAAGCCGGCCATCGCCTGGACCTTGCCCTTGGCAGCGACCCGAAGCGATCGCGACAAAGCCTCGCACGTCGGCCCACGGTCGATCGCCGCCCAGGCAGCGCCCGCATAGACGACGCCCGCCGACGCCGCCGTCCCCGCAAGCGCGGCCGCCGCAAACGCGATGATGTGCCGGCTTCCGATCATCGACGAGACGCTAGCGGGTCGCTCCGCGCCGCGCCACTTCGCTCGGTCAGGCTTCCTCGATGGGCTGGAGCCTCTCGCCGGTCGCCGCCACGACATAGTCGCGGCCCGCCTTCACGACGGCCTCGCCCGATCCGAGCGCCAGCCGCCTGCGCGAAAACAGGCCGAACAACGCCCCCCGCTCGCGAACTTCGAACAACGTCAACTGGTCCCCGTTCCCGTCGACGACGGAAATGGTCTTCACTCTACTCTTCACAGGTCCGCTCCCCCTGCGGACGATTCGGCAGCCGCACTTTTAACGGAAGTTATATTTTGGTCGAGGGGACAACGGATCGGCGATTCCTCACCGGGGCGTTAACCAAGATTTAGAACTTGGCCGACACCTTGTCTCCGTCAGTCAGGACGGGGAAAGCAATGCCAGGTACAAGCGAAGCTGCGGCCGATGTCGCGATCATCGGTGCGGGTCCTGCGGGGCTGACGGCGGCCTATCAGCTTACGAAGGCGGGTTATTCGGTCATCGTGATCGAGAAGGACCCGGTATACGTGGGCGGGATCAGCCGCACGGTCGAGCACGAGGGCTTCCGCTTCGACATCGGCGGGCATCGCTTCTTTTCCAAGTCGCGCGAGGTGGTCGATCTCTGGAACGAGATCCTTCCGGACGACTTCATCCAGCGGCCCCGGATGAGCCGCATCTTCTACGACGGCGAATATTATTCCTATCCGCTGCGCGGGTTCGAGGCGCTCCGCAATTTGGGCCTGTTCCGCTCGGCGATGTGCATGGCCTCCTACGGTTATACCAAGCTCTTCCCGCGAAAGGACGTGAAGTCGTTCCAGGACTGGACCATCAACCAGTTCGGCGAACGGCTCTTCAACATCTTCTTCAAGACCTACACCGAGAAAGTGTGGGGCATGCCGTGCGAGGAGATTTCGGCGGACTGGGCGGCGCAGCGGATCAAGGGGCTGAGCCTCGGCGGCGCCGTGCTCGATGGGCTCAAGCGCTCGCTTGGGCTCAACAAGCGTCCCAACGACGGCATGGAGACCAAGACGCTGCTCGAGACCTTCCGCTATCCGCGCAAGGGGCCGGGCATGATGTGGGAGGCCGCGCGCGACTTCGTCGTCGCCAAGGGCAACACGGTGCTGATGGACCATGCGCTCCAGCAGCTGTCGTTCGACAAGAAGCTCGACCGCTGGCGGGTCGCCGCAAAGACCGGCGCGGGCAAGAGCGTTGTGATCAGCGCCGCCCATGTGATCTCGTCCGCGCCGATCCGGGAGCTTACGAGCCGAATCCACCCGCTGCCCAAGGCGGCGGCGAACGCACTGAACCTCCGCTACCGCGATTTCCTGACCGTCGCGCTGATGATCCGGTCGGAGGACATCTTCCCCGACAACTGGATCTACATCCACGATTCGAAGGTGAAGGTCGGCCGAATCCAGAACTTCCGCAGCTGGTCGCCCGAAATGGTGCCCGATCCGAGCCTCGCCTGCGTCGGCCTCGAATATTTCTGCTTCGAAGGTGACGGCCTTTGGACCTCGAGCGACGAGGACCTGATCGAGCTCGCCAAGAAGGAAATGCAGGTCCTCGGCATGTGCGACGCGAAGGACGTCGAAGGCGGCGTCGTGGTTCGCCAGGAGAAGGCCTACCCGGTCTACGACGATTTTTATCGCGACAATGTCGAGGCGATCCGCGAGGAGCTGGAGACGGCTTATCCGACGCTTCACCTGGTCGGCCGCAACGGCATGCACCGCTACAACAACCAGGACCACGCGATGATGACCGCGATGCTGACCGCGCGGAACATCGAGGCCGGACGCCGCGCCTATGACATCTGGGCGGTTAACGAGGACGCCGAATATCATGAGTCGGGCGATGAGGGCGAACAGGCCGCGCTCGCTTCCGAGCGGCTGGTTCCGAAGCGGCTGAAGGCGGCCTGAGCCCCATGCTCGACCAGCTCTACACGCGCTATATCGGCGCGAGCGTCGCCTCGCTCGGCGTGGATTTCGCAATCTTCATGACCGCGCTCTCGCTCGGCGTTCCGCCAGCCTTGGCGGCGGCATTCGGCTATATCGCCGGCATCGTCTGCCACTGGCTGATCTCGAGCCGGTTCGTGTTCACGGATCAGGTCGCGGCCGATGGCGCGGCGCGCCGCAACCAGCAGGGCCTGTTCATTCTTTCGGCACTGGTCGGCCTCGGAATCACGACGGCGATCGTGGGTCTCGGAAGCCGCTTCGGCTTCGATCCGCGCGTCGCCAAGGGCGTCGCCATCGTGGTCAGCTTCCAGGCGACCTATCTGCTTCGCAAGAAGGTCGTCTTCGCGTGACGACAGAGGCCCCGCCGCAATTGAGCTTCCGGCGCCAGCAATGGCTGGTGCTCGCGATCTGGATCGTCGTCGGCGCGACGATGATCCGCAACGCGATTCCCGCGATTAACGAATGGACCTTCCCCGACCCCGACGATGCCATGCGCCTGATGCAGGTGCGCGACTGGATTGCGGGTCAGAGTTGGTTCGACGTCACCCAGTACCGGCTCAATGTGCCGGCGGGCGGCCCGATGCACTGGTCGCGGCTGGTGGACATCCCGATCGCCGCGGTGATGCTGATTGCGCGGCCCTTCGCCGGCCAGCACGGCGCGGAGACTGCTGCGCTGATCGTGGTTCCGCTCGTGACCCTGTTCATCGCGATGCTGCTCGTGCATCGAATCGCGTACGAGCTGATGCGGACACCCGCCGCGCTGCTCGCGGTGCTTGCGACCCCGGCTTCGCTCGGGGCGATGAAGCAGATGCGGATCATGCGCATCGACCATCACGGCTGGCAGATCGTGCTTGCGCTGGTGGCGATGCTGGCAGTGCTCGATGAGCGGCCACGGCGCTCTGGGATCGTCGCCGGGGCGGCGATGGCGCTTTGGTGCAACATCTCGATCGAGGCGCTCCCGTTCGTCGCGGCGCTCGGCGCCTGGTTTGCCTTCCAGTGGATCGCCAACCCGGCCGGCGGTGAGCGGCTGAAGAGTTTTCTCGCCTCGCTTGCGGGGGCGAGCCTCGCGCTCTTCGGGCTGACTCACGCGCCCTCGACGTGGCTGACCCATCCGCACGACGCGCTCAACGTCGCTCATCTCGTCGGTTTCACCATCGCCGCGCTAGGCGCGCATTTTCTGCTCCGGGGAACGGTCGCCGATGTGAAGATGCGGCTGGCTACCCTCGCCGGAATCGGCGTTGCCGCGCTTGCCGCCATGTTCGCGGTCGACCCGCACTTTCTTGCCGGGCCTTTCTCGTCGCTCGACCCGCTTGTCGCGCGCGAATGGTACCAGGGCGTCGACGAGGGCATGCCGGTGTGGCGGCTTGCGGGCGGCGACGTCGCCGCGGGCTTTGCCCAGCCGCTCGTCGGCCTGCTTGGCGCGTGGGTCGCGATCCGCAAGACCGAGGGTGATCAGCGCAAGGGCTGGATCGCATTCGCTTATCTGCTGGGCGCCGTGACGCTGTCTGCCGTTTTCGTCATCCGTGAGGCGACCACGGCGAGCACATTGAGCCTGCCCGGGACTGCCTTTCTGTGCGATCTCGCGCTCCGCCGCGCCCGAACCGTGTCGCTCGCGCCCGCACGCGTTCTCGCCACGACGGGCGCGGTGTTCATCATGGCTCCGGCCTATGCGGCTCCGGCGCTGGTGATGCCCGCCGATCCGCGTCTCGTGAATGCAATGAACCAGGCCGATTACTGCCTCAAGCGGAGCCAGATCGAGAAATTGAACGCGCTTCCGCCGAGCAATCTCGCGATTCCACTCGACATCACGCCCGCGATCATCGCCAGCAGCCATCACCGCGCGATCGCGAGCGGCTACCACCGCAACGGGGGCGGCATTCACGACGTGATTGTGACTTTCGCGGGCCCGCTTGGCGAATCCCGAGCGGTCCTCGTCAAGCGCAACATCGATTATGTCGTGATGTGCCAGGGCGCCGCGGAATCGATCCGCTGGGCCAATCGCGGGCCGGGCGGCCTCGCGTCGCTTCTCAACGATGGCCGGTCGCCGGACTGGCTCGAGCCGGTCGCGATTCCGGGCCTCAGAGGCCTCAAGGTGTGGCGCGTTCGCAAGGACGTGATCGCCTCGGCCGCCGCCTAACCACCCTCTTAAGAAGCTGTAATCCCACCGTCGCCGCATGGACAATTGACCCGATCCCGCTAGGAGCGCGCGGGTCGTGGATGATGGTTTGTGACGATGGGGGTTGAGCCGAACCTGGCAGCCGACGTGACCCGCGAGGTCCGCCCGTGGTGGGAATCGCCGGGCTTCCTCGCGCTCGTCGTGCTGGCGACGACGATCCCGCTCGTTTATCCGCCGATCCCGCCGTTGGTCGACCTGTTCGGGCACATGGGGCGGTACCGGGTCGAGCTCGATCTCGCCAACTCGCCGTGGCTTCAGGCTTATTATGACTATCACTGGGCGGCGATCGGCAATCTCGGCGTCGACATCCTCGTCATCCCGCTCGGCAAGCTGCTCGGCCTCGAATGGGCGGTGAAGGCGATCGTCCTCGCTATCCCGCCGCTGACCGCCGCCGGCTTCCTGTGGGTCGCGCGGGAGGTGCATGGCCGGGTCCCGCCTACCGCCTTCTTCGCGCTGCCGTTCATCTACGGCTACCCGTTTCTGTTCGGCTTCGTGAACTTCACGCTTTCGGTGGCGCTCGCGTTCCTCGCCTTCGGGCTGTGGCTGAGGCTCGGGCGGCTCGAGCGCACGGTGCTTCGCGAGTGGCTGTTCGTGCCGATCTCGCTCGTCGTTTTTTTCTGCCACACCTATGGTTGGGGCCTGCTCGGCCTGATGTGCTTTTCAGCCGACGCGGTCCGGCTTCACGATCGCGGCCGCACGTGGTGGAAGGCGGGGATCGAAGCGGCGCTTCGCACCTCGGTGATGGCGGGACCGATCCTCATCATGCTCGTCTGGCGAAGCGAGACCCACGGTGGGCAGACGGTCGACTGGTTCGACTGGAAGATCAAATGGCGCTGGATCTATTCGGCGCTTCGCGATCGCTGGAAATGGTTCGATATCGCGTCGCTGATCGCTGCGGCGCTGCCGTTCGTGTACGCGATCTTCAGCCGCAAGCTGACGCTGTCGCGCAACCTCGCTTTCTCCGCGATCGTGCTTGCCGCCGGCTTCGCAATCATCCCGCGCATCGTGTTCGGCTCCGCCTATGCCGACATGCGGCTGGTGCCGTATTTGATGGCGGTCGGCCTGCTCGCGATCCGCTTCCGCGGCGCGCCCGACCGGCGGACGGCTCAGGTGCTGGCCGTGCTTGGCCTGCTGTTCTTCACCACGCGGACGGCGGCGAATACGCTCAGCCTCGGGATGGCCGGCGCAGACCAGCGCGCCAAGCTCCACGCCATCGACCAGATGCCGCGCGGCGCGCGCGTGATCAGCCTTAATGGCATGCCGTGCCGGGAATATTGGCCGCTGATGCGCAACGGGCATCTGGGCGCTATGGTCATCGTCCGGCGCGAAGGCTTTTCGAACGACCAGTGGCTGCTCGAGGGGGTCAACCTGCTCGACCTCAAATATCGCGCGGCCGGCTATTATGCGGCCGACCCGTCGCAGCTCGTTCGTCCCAACGGCTGCCGCGACAGGCTCCATCGCACGATCGACGAATCCCTCGAATCGCTCCCGCGCAAGGATTTCGACTACGTGTGGCTGATCGACGTGCCGCCCTTCGATTCGTCGCTGGTCGCGGATCTGCAGCCGGTCTGGCGTGGACCGGGGTCTGTCCTCTATCGTCTGCACTGATGCCCGCGCTGTCGATCGTCGTGCCCTGCTTCAATGAGGAAGCCTGCCTGCCGCTGCTGCACGAGCGGCTGAGCGCGGCGGCGCGGGCGACCGTGCTCGAGGATTATGAGATCGTCCTCGTCAACGACGGCTCGAGCGACGGCAGCTGGGCGATCATGCGGCAGATCGCGGCCGACGACCGCCACGTCCTCGCCGTGAACCTGTCGCGCAACCACGGCCACCAGCTCGCGCTCACCGCCGGGCTCGACCTCTGCGGCGGCGACACGATCCTCATCATCGACGCCGACCTCCAGGACCCGCCCGAGCTGCTCCCGAAGATGATGGAGGCGATGAAGTCGGAAGGCGCCGACGTGGTCTATGGGGTTCGCGGCAGCCGCTCGGGCGAGACCGCGTTCAAGCGCGCCACTGCCGCGGGATTCTACCGCTTGCTGTCGCGCGCGACCGACGTCGATATCCCGGTCGACACCGGAGACTTCCGGCTGATGAGCAGGCGCGCACTCGACGCCTTCCTGGCGATGCCCGAGCAGGCGCGGTTCGTCCGCGGCATGGTCGCGTGGATCGGGTTCAAGCAATTGCCCTTCGTCTACGACCGCCAGGAGCGGTTCGCCGGCGAGACAAAATATCCGCTGAAGAAGATGTTTCGCTTCGCGCTCGACGCGCTGACCGGCTTCTCGTCGGCTCCATTGAAGCTCGCGAGCCATGTCGGCCTCTGGCTTTCGATCGGTTCAGTGCTCCTGATCCTCTACATTGCTTATGCCTGGGCGCGCGGCGACAACATCCCCGGCTGGACCTCGCTCATGCTCATCGTCGTCGTCATCGGCGCGGTGCAGATGTTCGTCCTCGCGCTTATGGGCGAATATATCGGGCGGCTCTACAACGAGGCGAAGGGGCGGCCGCTCTACATCGTGCAGGAGGTCGCGGGCGACGGGCGCGGGGATGCCAAGCTCGGCTATATCGCTGATGCGACGGCGAACAGCGACAGTCCCGGCGGCAAGGGCAAGCGCCCGACCAGGTGACGCTCGGCGGCGAAGGCCGCTTCGAGGGTCTTGTTCACCGGCGCTGACGGAAGCTTCACGACGGCATCGTCTTTGCCGCGGGCCTTCGAGGCGAGGCGCTCAACGACCGCGAGCGGGAACAGCAGACTGTTGAAATAGCCGATCTTTTCGAGCTTCAGCGGCGAGCCGTCGATCAGGCGCTTGAGGCCCACCTTCGAATAGCGGCGCTTGTGATGGTTCACGACATCGTGCGCCGACCACATCCAGCGATGGGCCGGGACCGTCATGACGAACTTGCCGCCGCGTTTTAGCTTCGTCGCAATGGCCGCGAGCGCGGCCACGTCGTCATCGATATGCTCGATGACATCGAGCGCCGCGACGAGGTCGTAGCCGCCGGCGACGCCCGCGAGTTCCGGCAGCGGCGAGGTCATGATCGTCCCGCCGAGCCGTTGTTCGGCGATCGCCCGCGATTCCTCGTCAAGCTCGATCGCATCGACGGCGCCCAACTGCTTGAGCACCTCGAAATTGTGGCCCGTGCCGCAGCCGATCTCGAGAATTCGTGCGCCGGGGCCGGGATTCACCTCGCGCCGGATGAGGTCCGCAAGCACCTTTCGGCGGGCGCGGTACCACCAGTGCTTCTGGTCGAGCTCGGCCATTTCGCGATAGGCGAGCCGCTCCATCAGCCGAACACCCACTGCCGGTTGAAGAAATAGGTCGCTAGCGGCGTGAGGAAGATCGCGGGGATAAGCGGCCACCAGGTCGGGCCGTGCATCGGGCCGGTCAGGACCCAGGTGAAGACCTCGTTGAGCAGGAAGCCCGATGTCTGGACGGTGAGGAACTTGACCTTCATCCGGTGGTCCTCGGACTTGCCGTGACCGCGGAAGCTCCACCGGCTGTGAAGAACGAAGCCGATGGTGACCGCGACCAGGAACGCGATCACGACGGCCACCATCGGCGGCATCACGAAGGTCGCGAGATACCAGTAAATGGCCGAATAGACCCCCGCGAGGAAGAACCCCACGAGCGCGAACCGGATTAGCTGAAGACTTTCCTGACTGACGTTTAATCGAGAGGCCATGCGCGGCTGCTTGCCGTTTAGAGTTTGCCAGCTACAGCCGGAAAAATGCTGCAAGGCAAGGCGCTGCAAGCCAAGGTCGACGAGTGGGAAAAGCGGGGGGTCGCGATCATCGAGCGCCATTGGCGCTGGATCGTCGTCATCGCCTGGCTGGCGATTTGCGCGCTGTGGATCGTCCAGAAATGGGCGAGCATCCACTCCTTTTTCCTGCCCGATACCGACGACAACATGCGGATCATGCAGGTCCGCGCGCTGCTTCACGGGCAGGGCTGGTTCGACCTTCGCAACTACCGGATGAACCCGCCGTTCGGGGCGAACATTCACTGGTCGCGGCTGGTCGACCTGCCGATCGCGGGGCTGATCCTGGGGTTGAGGCCCTTTCTCGGTGGGCCGGGCGCGGAGAAATGGGCGGTCGCGGTCGCGCCGTTGCTGCCGTACCTCTTGCTGCTTTTTTCGCTCGCGGTGACGGCGCGGCGGCTGATCCATCCGCTCGCTTATCCGCTTGCGCTACTCGCAATCTTCTTCGCGGGATCGACCAATGGCATGTTCATGCCGGAGCGGATCGACCATCACGGCTGGCAGCTCGCGCTGCTCGCGGCGAGCATGGCGGCGATTGCCGATCCGAGGCGATTCCGCGGGGGGCTCGTGCTGGGCATTACCTCGGCGCTGTCGCTGGCAATCGGGCTCGAGATGATCATCTATCTCGCGCTCGCGGGCGTCGCGATGGTCCTGTTCTGGGTCGCCGACCGGGACGAAGCCGAGCGCTTGCGGGCTTATGCCCTGTCGCTGACGGCCGGCGTCGCGCTCTCGTACCTGGTCTTCGCCTCCTACGATAACCGCGCTCCCGTCTGCGATGCGCTTTCGCCGGTGTTCCTGTCGGACGCGGCGCTCGGCGGCGCGCTGATGTACGGTCTTGCCTGGCTCTCGCCGGGCGATTGGAAGCGGCGGCTCGTGCTTGCGCTCGCCGCCGGTGCCGTGATCGCCGGCTTTCACGCGGCGATGTGGCCGCAATGCCTGCAGAAGCCCGAGCATATCTCGCCCGAGGCGCAGCGTTTGTGGATGAGCTACGTGAAGGAAGCGCGGCCGGTTTACCGCCACGGCTGGCGCATCGCGACGCTGATCGTCGCGCTTCCCATCACCGGCATGATCGGATGGCTGCTGCTCGGCTGGGTGCGGAGGCGCGACCCGGACCTGTTGCGGCGGATCATCGGCGTCGCCGCGCCCTGCTTCGCGGCTTCACTGTTGCTGCTGTGGCAGACCCGCACCGGCCCGGCGGCCCAGATGCTGGCGGCGGTCGGCGCGGCGGTGCTCGCGTGGCTCGTCTTTCCGCTATTCTGGCGGTCGAAATATTTCGGCGTTCGGGTTGCTGGTGCCGTGGCCGTGGTCGTGGTCGGTGCGGGCGCGATCGCGCCGTTCGTCCTGCACTTCATCCCCGAAGCGAAGGCCAAGCCGGAGGCGGCGGCGATCGGCCGGGCCAACAATCTGTGCGCCTCACTATGGGGCCTTCACCCGATCGCGCTCGAGCCCAAGGGCCTCGTGTTCACTTACGTGGACCTCGGCCCGCGGCTGATCACGTTGACGCACCACGATGCGGTCGCGGGGCCCTATCACCGCAACTACCAGCAGATCGTCGACGTGATGAAAGCGTGGCGCGGCAGCGAGGCCCAGGCGCATGAGATCATTTCAGGCAAATATCGCGCCAATTACGTGCTCAGCTGCCCCAAGAGCTCGACGACGACGATCTTCATGTCGGAGGTGCCGAAGGGGTTTTACGGCCAGCTCGAGGCCGGGAAGGTGCCGAAGTGGCTTCAACCGGTGCCGCTGCCGGCGGACTCGCCGTACAAGATGTGGAGGGTGGTCGGCTAGGCGAGGACGTTGGGGAAGCTTTGCTTCAGCCCGTCGATCACGAATTGCGCGGCAAGCGCGGCGAGGATCACGCCGAGGATCCGCGTGATCGCGGCTTCGACCTTGTCGCCGATCAGGCGCATCAGCGGGCCCGCGGCGAGCAGCGTCCCGAGGGTCATCAGGATGACGGCGGTGATGGCGCCGAGGACCACCGCCACCTCCGCGATCTCGTCGGCGCGCGACACCCACAGCATGGCGCTGGCGATCGAGCCCGGTCCGGCGATCATGGGCATCGCCATCGGGAAAACGCTGATATCTTCGACTTCCGGGGTCTGCTCGACGGCGTGGGCGCGCTTCTCGCGGCGCTCGGTCCGGCGCTCGAACACCATGTCGAGCGCGATGAAGAAGAGCATGATCCCGCCCGCGATCCGGAAGCTCGCGAGGCTGATTCCGAGCCAGTGAAGCAAGGGCCGCCCGAGCAAGGCGAAGAACATGAGGATCGCCCAGGCGATCACCGTCGAGCGGATCGCCATCGCGCGGCGGAAAGCTGGCGAAGCGCCGCGGGTGAGACCGGCGAATATCGGCGCGCAGCCCGGCGGATCGATGATCACCAGGAAGGTGATCAGCGCCGAGCCGAACAATTCGATCATTGCTTCTTTCGCGTCGGCGGCGCGGGGACGTCGTTGTAGAGCATCTGCTCGTAGCGCTGCCCGTTCCACTGGAACACGCGGAACTTGCGCGACCCGTCCTTCTCGACCTTCCAGTCCCAGCCGAGCGTCTTGTCAGCGGACTGGCCGCGGCCATTGTCCTCGGGCGTGGTGCGCGCCTGCTTCGCCGTCAGCGGCGGGGGCGGGATGACCGGGGCGCCCGGCGCCTTCGCCCGGCACGAGGCGCGATGCACGCGCGGCTTCATCGGCGGGACCGGCGCGCCCTCGGCGAGAGGGCCTCCGCCGTCATAGGCCCAGCGCCAGCCGGCGGGCGTGCGCTGCCAGACGGTGGTGAAATAGCCGCCCATCTTGCCCTCGAGGTTGAACCACGGGCCGGTGTTGACCGCCGTCCGTCCGTCACAGGAAACGAAGCTGTGCGCGGGGCGCCAGGTGATGGCTTTCGGCGGGTCTTTCTTGGGGAGAGCATCGCGCGCCCAGGCCGCCTGCGGCGTGAAGACCACGGCATCGCGGTCGGCCCATTTGCGAAAGGCGGTCCACTGGCCGATGCGCTGCGCATCGCGCGCGAAAGCGAGCTCGGCATCGATGGCGGTCGGCGCGGCGGCGGCAAGGAGAAGCGCTGCGATCATAGGTCCCTCGCATAGTCGAAATGCTCGCGCCTCGCGGCGGAGACGAAGGTGTTGCGGATGAGGCAGGCGATGGTCATCGGCCCGACGCCGCCGGGCACGGGCGTGATGGCGCCGGCGACCTCGACCGCTTCGTCGAACGCAACGTCGCCGAGCAGCTTGCGGGTCCCGTCCGGTTGCTCGACACGTTCCTGCCCAACGTCGATCACCGTCGCGCCGGGCTTCAGCCACTCGCCGCGGATCAGCTCGGGGCGGCCGACGGCAGCAACGACGACGTCGGCGCCCCTCACTGCACCGGCCAGGTCGCGGGTCCGCGAATGGGCCATCGTCACGGTGCAATTGGCCCGGAGCAGCAGCTGGGCCATTGGCTTGCCGACGATGTTCGAGCGGCCGACGACGATCGCGTCGAGGCCGCTCATGTCGCCGAGCTCCTGCTGGAGCAGCATCAGGCAGCCGAGCGGCGTGCAGGGCACGAATCCGTGAAGGCCAATAGCGAGGCGGCCGGCATTGACCGGATGGAAGCCGTCCACGTCCTTGTCCGGCGAGATCCGCGTGATGATGACGCGCTCGTCGACTTGCTCGGGGAGCGGCAGCTGGACGAGGATCCCGTCAACCGCGGGGTCGGCATTGAGCCGGTCGATGACGGCAACCAGCTCGTCCTGCGTAATGCTCGCCGGAAGCCGCTCCTCGAAGCTTTCCATTCCGGCATCGATCGTCGCCTTCACCTTTGAACGGACATAGGCCGCCGAAGGGGGATGCTCGCCGACGAGGACCACCGCGAGGCCGGGCGCTCGTCCGGTCGCAGACTGAAAGCGCGCGACTTCTCCCGCAATCCGCTCGCGAAGGGCGAGCGCGGCGGCCTTTCCGTCGATGAGCTTCGCGCTCATCCGCCGAAATAATATTGGGTCACGACGCCCGCGAGCAGCTTCTTGATGACCTGGATGAGGATCAGGATCACCAGCGGCGAGAAGTCGATCCCGCCGAAGTCGGGAAGGACCCGGCGGATTGGCCGGTAGAGCGGCGCGGTGATGCGGTCCATCGCCACCGCAAAGGCGCGAACGCCGGGCGAGCTGACGTTGAGGACGTTGAAAGCGAGCAGCCAGCTCAGGACGACCTGGAGGATGATGATCCAGGTCAGGATCGTGAGCAGGAGGTTCGCGATATCGACGAGGGCGAGCAGCATGGCGCTGGCTTAGCCGCGCGGTTGTTACGGCGCAAACCTCTCCGGCTCGGCCACGGCGAGGACCTCGGCGAAGTCCTCGGCCTCGTCGGTCCATTCGGCGACCGGCGTCCAGCCGCCGGCGAGAAGCAGGACGCGCGTGCCGCGCGGGCCGTATTTGTGGCTGTTCTCACTATGGATCGAGGAACCCTCGTCGAAATGGAATGCCTTGCCCGAGATGGAAAAGTCGACGTCGCGGGTGGCAACGAGGTGCATCTCTACGCGCGAGAGAATGTCGTTCCAGCGCGCTTCGTGGCGGAAGGCGTCGACGGGAATGTCGCCGTCGAGCTCGCGGTTGATGCGATGGAGAAGGTTGAGGTTGAACTCGGCGGTGACTCCCTCACGGTCGTCGTAGGCCGCGAGGAGGCGATCGACCGGCTTCACGCGGTCCATTCCGATGAGCAGCTGGGCGCAGGGCCCGAGCAGGGCGCGAAACTGGCGAAGCAGGTCGGTCGCGCTCCACGGAACGAAATTGCCGATCGTCGAGCCCGGGAAGAAGCCGAGCTTCGCCAAATCGGCGATCTCGGGCGGAAGGCTAAAGGATCGAGCAAAATCGGCGGTGACAGGGATTACCTTCAGCGAGGGAAAACGCTGTTGCAGCTCCCCGGCGCTTTGCTCGAGATAATCGCCGGAAATGTCGACGGGCACATAAGCCGCGGGGGCGATCGCCTCGAGAAGCAAAGGGGTCTTGGTCGCCGAGCCAGCGCCGAACTCAACGACCGCGGCGCCCTTGGGGACGCGCGCGGCAACCTCGGGCATGATGCCGGTGAGCAGCGCGGTCTCGGTGCGCGTTGGGTAATAAGACGGAAGCCGGGTGATCTCGTCGAACAGCTCCGAGCCGCGAAGGTCGTAGAGCCAGCGCGCGGGGATTGCTGGGATCGGCGCGGAGAGGCCGGCTAGGACGTCCTCCCGGAACGCCTCGTTCTGCCGGTCAAGCGTCGCGAGCAAGTCGGATCCCCGTGAATTGCCAGCGCGCGCTCGGCGGGAAGAAGTTGCGGTAGGAAGGCCGGCTGTGCCCGCGCGGAGTCGCGCAGCTCGCCCCCTTCAGGACGAACTGCCCGCACATGAACTTCCCGTTGTACTCGCCGACAGCGCCTTCGGCGGGCGCAAACCCGGGGTAGGAAGCGAAGGCGCTCCGGGTCCATTCCCAGACATCGCCGAATACCCCGCCGCTGGGTCGCGGGGCGACGGCGCCGGCCTCGTCGAGCTGGTTGCCGATCATCGGATCGGCGGAGGCGGCGAAATCCTCCCACTCCGCCTCGGTCGGAAGGCGAGCGCCGGCCCAGCGGGCGAAAGCATCGGCCTCGAAATAGCTGACGTGCGCGACCGGTGCGGCCGAGTCGATCTCGCGCAGTCCGCCGAGGGTGAACTCGCTGTCGTCCGAGCGCCAGTAGAGCGGCGCGGCGATGGATTCGCGCTGAACCCAGTCCCAGCCTTCCGACAGCCACAGCGTCGGGGTGCGGTAGCCTCCGTCGCGGACGAACTCGCGCCATTCGCCGTTGGTCACCCGCCGGGCAGCAATTTCATGCCCGGAAAAGAAGGCGCGGTGGCGTGGGCGCTCGCAGTCAAACGCAAAGCCGGTCTCGGGCGCGCCGATTTCGGCAATGCCCTCGCGGCCGCGATGCCACGACAAGGGCTCGACCGCAAAGCAAGCCGGTAGCGGAAGTGCGCCATAAGCCGGCTCCAGCGGATTTTCCGCGAACGTCGCGAGGATGTCGGTGAGGAACAGCTCCTGGTGCTGCTGCTCGTGGTTGATCCCGAGCTCGACGAGATTGAGCGCCGCCGGCGAAAGTGCCGGAACCCCGCGCTCGAGCGCGTCGTCGACGTGGGCGCGATAAGCGCGGATCTCGTCGAGCGAGGGGCGGCTCAGCATTCCGCGGCGCGGCCGAGGGTGGCGCGGGCCTTCGGCTTCGTAATAGCTGTTGAAGAGGAACGCCCAGCGCTCGTCGAACGGCTGGTAGCCGGGCAGGTGGTCGCGAAGGACGAAGGTCTCGAAGAACCAGCTCGTATGCGCGAGGTGCCATTTGGCAGGCGAGGCGTCCGGGAACGGCTGGATCGTCGCGTCGGCATCGCTGAGCGGCGCCGCGAGGTCGAGCGTCAGCATTCGCGTCGCCAGCAACCGGGCTGCGAGGTTCTCGGCGGACGTCGCGCGAGCGTGGGTCGCCATCACCGGGCTCCTAGCGCATTGCGGCTGTAAAGTCGCCTAGCCGCGCGTTGCGCCCGGCTGCCAGAGAACGTCGCCGCCCTCGCTGTTGGCGACGAAGCGGGCGGCGACGAAAAGGTGGTCGGAAAGGCGGTTGAGGTAAGCCAGCAATTGCGGGTTGAGCGGTTCGGCCTCGTTCAGCGCGACCGCCGCGCGCTCCGCGCGGCGCGTGACCGCTCGGGCGTGGTGGAGTGTCGCGACTGCCGCCGATCCGCTCGGCAGGATGAAGCTGGTGAGCGGCGCGAGAGAGCCGTTCATCGCATCGATCTCGTGCTCGAGTCTCTCAACCTGCGAGGCAACGACGCGGAGCGCGCCCTCGATCTCGCCCGGCGTGGCGACATCGGCGCCGAGGTCGAACAGGTCGTTCTGGATCATCAGCAGCTGGTCTGAGACATCGCCCTTCCCAAGCGCCGACATCGCGACTCCGATCGCGGCATTGGCTTCGTCGACCTCGCCGATCGCGGCCATCCGCAGGCTCGACTTGCTGACCCTGCTGCCGTCGACGAGGCCGGCGCTGCCGCTATCGCCCGTGCGGGTGTAGATCTTGTTGAGCTTGACCACTCAGTGGGCCGCGCCGCCCGCGATATAGAGGAGGGCGAGCACGATCACGATCGCAAGGCCCTGGAACAGCACTCGGCGCTGCATCCACATCTGCGATTGCTCGCCCGTTAGGTCCTTGCCCGAGGCCATGCCGATGACTCCGCGAACGAGGGCATAGACGACTCCGGCCATGACCAGCAGGAGAACGATCAAGAGGACAATCCGCATGGCGGCGGCTTAGTCCTGGATGAAGGTGAAACCAAGGGGCAGCCTGCCCTCGAGCAGCGCTTCGGCGAGCGCGAGGCCGCTGGCGCCCTCGTCCCGAATGGCGGCGAGCGTCGGCGCGAGGTCGCGCTTGGCGAGGCGGCGGCCGACGGCGTGGGCGACGAGCGGGTGATGGAGGTAGGCGGGCTCGGGAAGGCCGAGCAGCCGCTGGAGCAGGCGCTGGATCGGGGTGGACGGACGCAAATCGGCGCCTCGGACGACCGTCGTCACGCCGCTCGCGGCGTCGTCGACGACGCAGGAGAGGTGGTAGGAGGCGGGGGCGTCCTTGCGGGCAAGGATGGCGTCGCCGATTTCCTCCGGCTTCGCGGTGAAGCTGCCACCGTCTGCTTCTGTCCAGGCCGGCACGCCGGCAATGGTGAGTGCCTTCGCGGAATCGAGGCGCCAGCAGTGCGGGGTGGTCGCCCGGCGTTCGGGATCGTCCGGCAGGCCCCGGCAGGTGCCGGGGTAAGAGATGGCGGCGTCACCATGCGGCGCGGTTAGCGATAAAGCGATGTCGGCGCGGGTGCAGAAGCAGGCATAGGCGAGGCCGCGCGACTTGAGCGCGTCGAGCGCGGCCTCGTAAGCCGAGGTGCGCCGCGACTGGACAAACACCGGCTCATCCCAGTCGAGGCCGAGCCAGCGCAGGTCCTCGAAGATATCCTCGACGAATTCGGGCCGGCTGCGGGTCTGGTCGAGATCCTCGATGCGCAGCCGAAATTCGCCGCCCCCTTCGCGCGCACGAGCATGACCGAGGACCGCGCTATACGCATGGCCGAGATGCAGCCGTCCGGTCGGCGAGGGGGCGAATCGCGTGACAATCATTCACTCTGTGACCGAAAGGACTCTTGACGCTGAGTCATTGGAAATGCTCTTTTATGCATGTCACGCCGGGTTGGCATCCGGCGGGCAGGGTTTTTGCGAATTTTGGGGAAGACGGGCCGGGTGCCCTCTCCTCCCAGACCCTTAATTGGGCGCGTGCGACGGGGCCGGGGAGCTGCAGTTCGGACCACCGAACGAAAGGCTGCTGTCGCTCGCATGTATCATCCAGAGCTGATCCGACATCCCGAAAGCTGCCCGGCGCTGGTGCTCAACGCCGATTACACGCCGCTGTCTTATTACCCGCTCTCGCTGTGGCCGTGGCAGACCGCGATCAAGGCGATGTTCCTGGAGCGTGTCGACGTCGTCGCTCACTACGACCGCGAGGTGCACTCGCCCAGCGTCGCGCTGAAGCTTCCGAGCGTGATCGCGCTTCGGGATTATGTGCGGCCCAACGAATATCCGGCGTTCACACGGTTCAACCTGTTCCTCCGCGACAAGTTCAGCTGCGTTTATTGCGGGTCGAGAAAGGAATTGACGTTCGACCACGTCGTCCCGCGAGCCCAGGGCGGCCGCACGATGTGGGAGAATGTCGCCACCGCCTGCGCGCCATGCAATTTGCGCAAGGGCGGGCGCACTCCGCTCGAGGCGCACATGCATCTTATGCGCGAGCCGATCCGGCCGACGACCTGGCAGCTGCAGGAGCATGGGCGAGCCTTCCCGCCGAATTACCTCCACGCGAGCTGGCGGGACTATCTCTATTGGGATGTCGAGCTGGAGCCGTAGGCTTCAGCGACAAACTCGCGCACTGCAGGCCCAACATCCTCGCGCTGCATCGCGACGGCGACGTTGGCAATGACGAAGCCGGCGGCGCTTCCACAGTCGTAGCGCTCGCCGTCGAACCGAAAGGCGTGGAAAGGCTGCTGGCCGATCAGCTTGGCCATCGCGTCGGTCAGCTGGATTTCGCCGCCGGCGCCTTTTTCCTGCGCGTCGAGCGCACGCATCACCTCGGGCTGGAGGATATAGCGGCCGGGGAGCATGAGGTTCGACGGTGCGGTGCCGGGCGCGGGCTTTTCGACCAGCCCGCGGATCTCGGTCAGGCGGCCGTCGCTCGCGCCGGGATTGACGACGCCATATTTATGCGTCTCGCTCTCCGGCACTTCCAATGCGGCGACGATGTTGCCGCCGACTTGCTCGTAGGCCTCGACCATCTGGGCCAGGCAATTGGGCTGTCCCATCATCAGCTCGTCGGGGAGGAGGACGGCGAAGGGCTCGTCGCCGATGATGTGGCGTGCGCACCAGACCGCGTGGCCCAGCCCGAGCGGCTGCTGCTGGCGAACCGTGACCACCTCGCCGAACTTCGCATTGGAAGGCTCGAGCACGCCGAGGCTCTTGCCCTTGCTCTTCAGCGTCGCCTCGAGCTCGAACGCCTGGTCGAAATAGTCGACCAGCGCTGATTTCCCGCGCCCGGTGACGAAGATCAGCTCCTCGATCCCCCCCTCGCGCGCCTCGTCCACCGCATACTGGATGAGCGGGCGGTCGACGATCGTGATCATCTCCTTGGGGATGCTTTTCGTCGCCGGGAGCAGGCGGGTGCCGAGGCCGGCGACAGGAAACACCGCCTTGCGGACGCGGGTGGGCATGGGCTGCTCAGTCTTCCGGAGTGGAGGTTTGGTTCGTCGCCGGCTGCGTCTCCGATCCCGGGGGAAGCGAGGGCGCGGCACCGCCTGTCGGCGGCGGAAGGTCGAACGGGTCCTGCTTGCGCGGCTCGGAGCGCTTCATCAGCTCGTCGACGCGGTCGGGCTTGGCCCAGGTCGGGATCTCGAGAAGCTCATTTGGGGTCGGCGTCGTTCGCGCCATCAGCGGCTTCACCGGCAACGGCTGTCCCGGCGCGGGCTTGAGGTCGACCTGGCGGCCGCAACCGCCGAGCAGCACGACTGCAGCGACGATGGTGACGCGCATCAACTTCATTGTTCCTGACTAGCCCCTCCTCGTGCGTTGCGCTAGCGCCGCGCCATGCGCTTCCTTGCCTTGTCGATCGCCGCTTTGGTCTTGCTCAGCTGCTCGAAACAGCAACCGCAGCAGCCGGCCAATGAATCTGCGGTCACGGCCGATGCCGGACCTCACAAGGGGGTCGATCGAAGCCACAAGGGACAGCCGCTAGTAGCCGTTCGGCTGGACGATGGCGCGACGCTCGCTGGTCCGGCCGGCAAGCCGTTCCTCGTCAACCTCTGGGCGACCTGGTGCGCCCCATGCGTGAAGGAGCTTCCGACGCTCGACCGATTGGCAGAGCGGGAGAAAGGGGGTCTTGGAGTGATCGCGGTGAGCCAGGACGACGCGCCCCATGCGTCGGTCGTGGCGTTCCTCGACAAGCTGAACATCAAGAGCGCGGCGACGCACCAGGATTCGAAGATGGCGCTGTCGGGCGCACTAGGCCCCGACACGGTGTTGCCGACGACGATCCTCTACGACGCCGAGGGCAAGGAAGTCTGGCGCTACGTCGGCGACCTCGACTGGACTGGACCCGAAGCGGCTAAGCTGCTTGCGGAAGGCGGCGTTGCGACAGCAGGCTGAGCACCCGTCCGTCGATGGCGGCGAGGCCGACGGCGATGAGCGCCAGCCCCGCGAAATCCTGCGGCGCGAGCGTCTCGCCGAGGAACATTGCGCCTAGGGCGATCGCGACCGGTGGCACAAGCAAGGTGACGAGCAAAGCGTTGGTGGCACCGGCGCGTTCGATCAGGCGGAAGTAGAGCACATAGCCGAGCGCTGTGCAGAGGAGCGCAAGCGCGACGATCGCGCCCCACGCGCCGAGCGTCGGCATCGCGCGGGTCCACGGTTGGTCCACCGCGAGCGAGACGGGAAGCATCATGATCGCGCCGGCGGTGAGCTGGCCCGTCGTGAGGCTGAACGGCGAGATGCCGAGCCGCTTGAAGCGCCGAGCCCAGACCGCGGCGAGGGCATAGCTCAACGACGCGACGACGCAGGCGAGTTGCGCGAGCGCGTTGGTGCCGATGCTCGTCAGCAGCGAGGGCCCGATCATCGTCGCGACGCCGCCGAAGCCGAGCACCACGCCCGCGAGCTTGCGGGGGCTCATCCGCTCGTCGGCGGTGAGGAAATGCGCGACGACCACGCCCCAGATCGGTGTCGTAGCGTTGAGGATTGAGGCGAGACCGCTGGCGATATGCGTCTGCCCCCAGCCGAACAAAGCGAATGGGATTACATTGTTGAGAAGTGCCAAGAGCAGGATCGCACCCCACACCTCGCGCGGAAGACGCACGCGCTCGCCGCGGATCAGCAGATAGACCCACAGGCCCGCCGCGCCGATCGTGAGGCGTAGCCATACGTAGGTGAGCGGAGCCACGTGGCGGACGGCGATTCCGATGAAGAGGAAAGCGCCGCCCCAGATTGCGGCGAGAACCAGCAGAATCAGCCAGTCGCTTCGGTTCATTTGCGAGCGAATCATGCCGGACGTATCGCTAGGCGCGCCCGGAAGCGCTTCCGCGTGGTTGCGGTCAAACGCGTGGGGATCGACCGGTTTCATGGGGTCAGAAACTAGGGAGCGCCTCAGGTCGCCGCTAACAAATGCTCCGGTCGAACCGATAAGCTGAGCTTATCAGTCGCGGAGCAGCTCGTTGATGCTGGTCTTGGACCGGGTGCGCTCGTCGACGCGCTTGACGATCACCGCGCAGGCGAGGGCGGGGCCGCCGTGCTTGCCGGGAAGCGCGCCGGGCACGACCACTGAATAAGCCGGCACCCGGCCATAGTGGACTTCCCCGCTCGCTCGGTCGACGATCTTGGTGGAAGCGCCGAGGAACACGCCCATCGACAGGACCGAGCCGCGTTCGATGACCACGCCTTCGGCGACCTCGGAACGCGCGCCGATGAAGCAATCGTCCTCGATGATTACCGGGCCGGCCTGGAGCGGCTCGAGCACGCCGCCGATCCCGGCGCCGCCGGAGATGTGGACGTTGCTTCCGATCTGCGCGCAGCTGCCGACGGTCGCCCAGGTGTCGACCATCGTGCCCTCGCCGACATGGGCCCCGATGTTGACGAAGCTCGGCATCAGCACCGCGCCGGGCGCGATGAAGGCGCCGCGGCGAACGATTGCGCCGGGCACTGCCCGGAAGGCGGCCTCGCCGAACTCTTTTTCGCCCCAGCCGGCGAACTTGGAGGGGACCTTATCCCACCAGTGCGCTCCGCCGGGACCGCCGGCGATCGCCTCCATCGGATTCAGGCGGAATGACAGAAGGACGGCTTTTTTCAGCCACTGATGGACGGTCCACTCACCGCTTTCTTTCTCGGCGATGCGCGCTTCACCCTTGTCGAGGGCGAGGATAGCGGCGTCGACAGCCTGGCGAGTCTCGCCCCTGGTGCCGGCGCCGATCCCGTCGCGCTCGTCCCACGCGCGCTCGATCACCGATTGAAGATCAGCCGTCACTCTCCGTCCCCCAATATTCTGTCCAGCCACTCGCCGACGTCGGTCACGCGGACATCGACGATGGCATCGTCATAACCGTGGTTGCCGCGCTCGGAGCCATTGTCCACCCACACCGTGGTCATTCCGAGCTGTTTCGCCGGGGCGAGGTTGCGGACCATGTCCTCGACCATCACGGCTTTCGTGGGATCGATGTCAAACTGGTCGAGCAGCTTCCGATAGCCGTGAAGCTCGGGCTTTGGCGTCAGGTCGGCGGCGAAGATGTCGTGGAGATGATCGATCTCGGCGGCGAGTCCGAGGCGGTCGAGTACCTTCCACGCATATTCGGCATTGCCGTTGGTGTGGATGAACTTGCGGCCGGGCAGGCGAGTCAGCGCATTCACCAACCGGTCGTCGCGCACGAGGCGATCGAGCGGGATGTCGTGGACGTCGCCCATGAAGTGATGGGGATCGACGTCATGGTGCTTCATCAGGCCCGCGAGCGTGGTGCCCGAGCCGTGGAAATGCATCTTCTGGACCCGGCGCGCCTCGACCGGATCGACCCCGAGCAGGCGCTCGATATAAGCGGTCATCCGCTCGTCGATCAGCTCGAACAGCCGGCTTCCCGCAGGATAGAGGCAATTGTCGAGGTCGAAAATCCAGTCGCGGATGTGGGCGAAGCGGGGATCCATGTGCGCCAAGGTCCCTAGTGATTTCAAAACCTTAAGCAAATTGAAAGGATTGAGTAACCATAATCGCATCCAGGAAGCCGTGCGTTTTCAACGGCTTGAGCGGAGACTGGGGAAATGAACAAGCGGCTGTTCGCATCGACTGCGTGCGCTGTGGTGCTCGCGTTCAGTGTGTCTGCGTGTGGCGGCGCCGGCGGCGGAACCGCGCCGATTCCGCGTGCGCCCTCGACGCCCACTCCGACACCGACCCCAACCCCAACCCCAACCCCAACCCCAACCCCAACCCCAACGCCGACGCCGACGCCGACACCGACGCCGACGCCAACTCCCACACCTACGCCGACTCCGACCCCGACGCCGCAGAGCTTCAACACGGCGGAATATCAGGCCTCGGGCTATGCGGTCGCTGCCAACGCGATCGCGGCCTACAACGCGGGCGCGTCGGGCCAGGGCGTGAAGATCGGCATTGTCGATAGCGGCATCAATCCGGCCCTCTCAGAATTCGCCGGAAGGATCGATCCCGCCAGCGGGGACGTCGCCGGAAACCGCGGTGTCAGCGATGAAGGCGGGCACGGCACCGCCGTCGCAGCTGTGGCCGCTGCCGCGCGCAACAATCAGAACACGATGGGCGTGGCATTCAACGCGACCATCATCAGCCAGCGCGCCGACGACCCGGGCAGCTGCGGCACCAAGGACGGCTGCAATTTCTACGACGACGCGATTGCGGACGGCATCGACTCGGCGCGCGCCGCAGGCGCGAGGGTGATCAACCTGTCGCTCGGCGGTTCAGCGCCCGGGACCTACCTTCTCGCGGCGATGCAGCGCGCGGTGAACGCCGGGGTCGTGCTCGTCATCTCGGCGGGTAACGACGGTACGCCCAATCCCGATCCGTTCGCGCTGACTCCCGCGCAGCGGTTCCCGGGTTCGGTGATCATCGCGGGATCGCTCGGCGGCGTTTCCGGCAACGACGTCATTTCCAGCTTCTCGGACCAGGCCGGGACCGGCGCTCAATATTACCTCATGGCCGTTGGCTACAAGGACCGCGCGCCCGACAATACCGGGACCCAGTTCGTGTGGTCGGGCACCAGTTTCTCCGCGCCGACTATCAGCGGCGCGGTGGCGCTGATGGCCGAGGCGTTCCCCAACCTTACCGGCCAGCAGATCGTGCAGATCCTCTTCAGCAGCGCGCGCGACCTCGGCGCTGCCGGAATTGACCCCGTCTATGGCCACGGTGCGCTCGACATCCAGCGCGCCTTCCAGCCGCAGGGCCAGTTGTCGATGGCGGACAGCCAGGCGCCCGTGACGGGCAGCGGCGGCGACCTCCCGCCCGCGGCTGGTGATGGCGGCAGCAGCGGCCAGTCGCTAGGGGCGATCGTCCTCGATGGCTACAGCCGCGCTTATGTGCTGGACCTCGCCAAGACGCTTCGAAGCGCCGCGGTCAGCCACCCCTTGGCGCGCTCGCTTCAGAGCGACGTCAGGTTCGTCGGCGGCAGCGCGGGCCCGCTCGATATCGCGATGACCGTGCGCGAGCGCCACGACCTGGCGCAAGGGTTCGCGCTGGAGCGCAGCACGGTCGGCTTCGAAGACCAGCGCAAGGCGCGGCTGATGGCCGGCTCGGCGGTGGCCCGGATCGACAAGAAGACTGCGGTCGCGTTCGGCTTCTCCGGTGGTGCCAAGGCGATGGAGCGGCGGCTGAATGGCGTCGCCCAGGCGGGCTCGTTCCTGGTCGCGAATGACGTGACCGGCAACCCAGGCTTCTTCGGCTCGCACCAGGGCAGCGTCGCGCTTCGCCACGAGTTCGGCGGCACCGGCGTGACCCTTTCGGGCGAGAGTGGAAGCGTGTGGCAGGAGGTCAAGACCAGCGCGATGGGCTCGCCCTATCGCTATTCGAGCATCTCGGTCGACCATGGCTTTGGCGCGACCCGGTTGCAGATCGGGCTAAGCCGCCTCGACGAGAAGCAGACTTTGCTCGGCGGCCGCATGAGCGCGATGCTCGGCGGCGGCGGCGCGAGCACTTTGTTCCTCGACACCGAGGCGCGGCACGACTTCGGCAGCGGCTGGAGCGCGGCGTTGAGCGCACGGCGCGGCTGGACCGACTTCAACGGCGGCAAGTTCGAGACCGGCGCCTATGGCTTTGACCTCGCCAAGCTCGGGGTGCTGACCAGCAGTGATCGGCTGGGACTCAGGATCGCGCAGCCGCTCCGGGTCGAGCACGGCGGGTTCGCGATGATGCTTCCGACCTCCTACGATTATTCGACGGGGCTCGCGACCGACACGCTGCAGCGCATGTCGATGAGCCCGAGCGGCCGCGAGGTCGACGGGGAGCTGAGCTACGGCCGCAACTGGATGGACGGCAAGGCGTGGTTCGGCGGCAACCTCTTCTACCGCCGGGATCCGGGCCACATCGCCAATTCGCCCGACGACGTCGGCGCCGCGGTGCGGTTCAACCTCGACTTCTAGATATTCGGACCGCGAGAGACTGCAGCGGGGGCTTCGGCTTCGCCGCCTGAATCAGCGCCGCTTCGGGTTGCGATAATCGACCATCGTCAGCGGCGCTTCGCAGCCGCCAATCCGGCGATCGACCGCCATGAAGGTTTGCGCCGGCGGAAGCTTGTTGAGCGGAATCGCCTTCGGAGGCCGCTTGCCCATCTTCCGGGCGAGCGACATCGGCGTTTCCGGGCATTGCGAGGAGGATGGTGCGGGATTGAACAGCGGCATGTCACGAGCCGGCTCGGCGGCGCTGGAGGCGGCGGCTGCAACAAGGATTACCAGGAGCATCGACAATGTCCTTCTAACCGCTGCCATACCACCCAAGCGTCAGACGGTGAAGCTCTCGCCGCAACCGCAGGCGCCCTTGGCGTTCGGGTTTTCGAACACGAAGCCGGCGGCGAAATCGTCTTCGCGCCAGTCCATCACCGACCCGATCAGGTAGAGCACGGAGGCGCCGTCGACGTAAAAGGCGCCGGCGGGAGTCTCGAGCTTCTCGTCGAACGGCTGCTCTTCGGTCACATAATCGACCGAATAAGCGAGGCCCGAGCAGCCGCGCCGCGGAGTCGACAGCTTGACGCCAATCGCGCCTTCGGGCGCGCGGCCCATCAGCTCGGCGATACGGGCCTCCGCCGCGGGAGTGAGCGTGATCGCCGCGGGGCGGGCGCGGACTCTGGTTTCCTTGTTCATAGCATTCCTAGTTCGAGGCGCGCTTCGTCGCTCATCTTCGATGGGTCCCATGGCGGGTCCCAGACGAGATTGACGACGGCATCGCGGATCCCGGGAACCGACAGCACTCGAAGCTCCACCTCGTTCGGGAGGGATTCAGCGACCGGGCAGTGCGGAGTCGTCAGCGTCATGGTGATGGTCGCGTCGCCGTCCTCGGTGATGTCGACGTCGTAGATCAGGCCGAGCTCGTAGATGTCGACTGGGATTTCAGGGTCGTAGATCGACTTCAGCACCTCGACGACGCTCGCCTGGAGGTCGCTCCCGGCGCCGCCCTTGGGCTCGTCGTCCTTCTCGCCCGCGAGGAAGCCGGCGAGATAGTCGCGCTTTCGAGCGACGCTTTCGGGCACGCGCGCGCGGGGCGGCGGGCTTGCCGCATCGACCTCTTCGGTCTCGATCTTGCGCTGCTCGTTCATCCAAAAATCCGCTTCACCTGCTCGATGCCTTTTATCAGCGCCGCGATGTCCGAGCTGTCGCTAAATACCGCGAAGCTTGCCCGGGCGGTCGCTTCGACTCCGAGCCAGCGCATCAAAGGCTGCGCGCAATGATGGCCGGCCCGGACGGCGACGCCCCCGTCATCCAATATGGTGGCGGTATCGTGCGGATGCACCCCGTCGACATTGAAGCTGACGATGCCCGCGCTGTCCTCGGGGCCGTATATGGTGACGCCGGCAACGCTGCACAGGGCCTCGCGGGTCTCGGCCACGAGCGCGCATTCGTGGGCGTGGATGGCGTCGAGCCCGAGCTGGCCGACCCAGTTCACTGCGGCGTGGAGCCCGACCGCGCCGACGATGTGGGGCGTGCCGGCTTCGAAGCGCGCGGGCGGGTCGAGGAAGCTCGTTTCCTCGAACGTCACCGTGTCGATCATCGCGCCGCCGCCCTGCCACGGCGGCATCGAGGCGAGCAGCTCTCCCTTGCCCCAGAGCGCGCCGATGCCGGTCGGGCCGTAGAGCTTGTGTGCGGAGTAAGCGTAGAAGTCGGCGCCGATCGCCGCGACGTCGACGGGCAGCCGCGGCACCGCCTGGCAGCCGTCGAGCAGGAGCAGCGCGCCTTTGGAATGCGCGATCTCCGCCGCACGCCTCGCGTCGAGGATCGAGCCGAGGACGTTCGAGACGTGCGCGAAGGCGACGACACGATGCTCTTCGGTCAGCATCGCCTCGGCGGCGTCGAGATCGATCTGGCCGTCCGGCGTCAACGGAACTGTGTCGATCTCATAGCCCGCGAGCTGCCACGGCACGATGTTGCTGTGGTGCTCGAGCTGCGAGAGCAGCACGCGGTTGCGACCCTCTTTCGGAAGGGCGCGCGCGACGAGGTTGATGGCTTCGGTCGCGCCGCGCGTGAAGATGAGCTCGTTCGGCTGGCCCCCAATTAGCTTTGAGGCTGCGGCGCGGGACCGCTCGTAAGCATCGGTCATCGTCGCCGAGCGCTCGTACACGCCCCGGTGCACGGTGGCGTAGTCGCGCGAATAGGCCTGCGTGATGGCGTCGATTACCGCCCGTGGCTTCTGCGCGGTCGCGGCGCTGTCGAGATAATGCCAGCCCTTGATCGCCGGGACCTGGTCGCGCACGTTGAGTGCCGAGTTGATGCGGGCGGGGGCGTTCACACGACCCTCCGAAGCGCGTCGCGCGCGGCTTCGCAGATCGCGTCGGCATCTTTCGCCGTGTCCCACAGGCCCATGACGAAGCCTTCGAGCAGCAATGCGCGAGCGCTCGCCGGATCGAGGCCGCGGCTCTCGGCGTAGAACAATTGCATCGCGTCCAGCTCGCCAACGGTGGCGCCGTGGGCGCACTTCACGTCGTCGGCGAAAATCTCGAGCTCGGGCTTGCAGTTGGCGGTCGCGCCGCGGTCGAGCAGCATGGCTTTCACCGACTGCTCGGCGTCGGTCTGCTGCGCGCCGCGCGCGACCTCGATCTTGCCGAGATAGGATCCGACTGCCTTGCCGTTGAGCACGCTGCGAATGACCTGGCGCGAGCGGCCGCCCACACCGATGTGCTTGACGTTGGTGACGAATTCGTTGGTCGACAGCCCGGTGCCGATGTTGGCGCCGAACAGCTCGATCTCAGCGCCTTCGGCGAGCGACACTTCGAGCTCGATGCGGCCGTAAACCGGCGCGGTGCTCAGCGCGAAAAGTCGCGCCTTCGCGCCTTCGCCAAGCGCAAGCTGGACTCGGCGGAGCTGGACGTCATCGCCCGACGGCAACCACATTTCCTCAAGCGCTTCCCCGGCGCCGACGGTCAGCGTCACCGGCTCGGCGAACTGTTCCCAGACGGGCTTCAGCGCGTCGAGGTCGGCATAGCGCCATTCTTCCTGACGGCGGGTGGGGAAGGGTGCGGTCACGCAGCTGCCTCCGCATAGCCTTCGCGCTCGAGCTCGCGGGCGAGCTCGGGGCCGCCGCTGCGTTCGATCCGGCCGTTGCGAAGGACGTGGACGCGGTCGGGCTCCACATAATCGAGCAGGCGTTGGTAGTGGGTGATCAGGAGCACGCCCTTGTCGGGTGCGCGCATGATTCGGTTGATGCCGGCGCCGACCGCTTTCAGCGCGTCGATGTCGAGGCCGCTGTCGGTCTCGTCGAGCACCGCGAACTCGGGCGCTATGATGCCCATCTGGACCATCTCGGCGCGCTTCTTTTCGCCGCCGGAAAAACCGACGTTGACCGGTCGCTTCAGCATTTCTGCGTCCATGCCGAGCAGCGCAGCCTGCTCGCGCGCCAACCTAATGAAGTCGCCGGCGGACAGCTCCGCCTCGCCGCGTGAACGGCGCTGCGCATTGAGGCTCTCGCGCAGGAACTGGAGATAGGAAATTCCGGGGATCTCGACCGGGTACTGGAAGCCGAGGAACAGACCCGCCGCGGCGCGCTCGTGCGGTTCCAGTGACAACAAATCCAGCTCGTCATTCCCGCGCACGCGGGAATCCCGCTGTTCTTCAGAAACAGAAGCGGGACCCCCGCTTTCGCGGGGGTGACGGGTGGGGGTGAATGTCACCGCCCCTTCAGTCACCTCATACCCGGGCCGCCCCGCGAGCACATACGCCAGCGTCGACTTGCCCGACCCGTTCGGCCCCATGATCGCGTGCACCTCGCCCGCGGGCACGTCGAGTGACACGCCGTTCAGGATCGGCTTGTCGGCGACAGTCGCGTGGAGGTTTTCAATCTTCAGCATCAACGTTGGACTTTCGCGATGTAAGCGTCGGTCTCACGGGCGAGCTTGCGGCCCGACGCGTCGGTATTGTTGAAATCCGACGCAATTTCGGTCCAGCGCTTAGTCTCGTCTTTCCAAGCTGGATTCTTCGACAGCACCGCATTGGCTTCCGCCATGAGATTTTTCCGTGTGTCCGCGCATGCAGCGATCGCCTTTTCGATCGCAACGCTATGACTAGGTTCGCCGTTGATCACCATCGGCCGGTGCTGACTGAGGCAGGCATCATACTTCTGCATGATCGGGGCGACTGCTTCATCCATGTCGAAATCAATTCCCGTCGCGATCGCTGCCTCCTGCGCCACCGACGGGCTGTTCGAAAACACGCCCAAACATCCGACAATCAGAAACACGAGTTTGCTCACCCAACACTCCCCTCTAAAGAAATCCCCAGCAGCTTCTGCGCCTCGACGGCGAACTCCATTGGCAGCTGCTTCAGCACCTCGCGGGCGAAGCCGTTGACGATGAGTGCGACCGCCGCTTCCTGGTCGAGCCCGCGGCTCATGGCGTAGAAGAGTTGGTCCTCGCTAATCTTTGACGTCGTCGCTTCATGCTCGATCGTCGCTGTCGGGTTCTTGACCTCGATATAGGGGACGGTGTGCGCGCCGCAGTCGCTGCCCAAAAGCAGGCTGTCGCACTGCGTGAAATTGCGCACATTCTCCGCGCGCGGGAGCACGCGCACGAGGCCGCGATAGGTGTTGTTCGAGCGGCCCGCGCTGATGCCCTTGGAGACGATGGTCGAGCGCGTGTTGGCGCCGATGTGGATCATCTTGGTGCCGGTGTCGGCCTGCTGGCGATTGTTGGTGAGCGCGACCGAATAGAATTCGCCGACGCTGCCATCGCCCTTGAGGATGCAGCTCGGATATTTCCAGGTGATCGCGCTTCCAGTCTCGACCTGGGTCCAGCTGACCTTCGAGCGGTCGCCCGAGCAGAGCGCGCGCTTGGTGACAAAGTTGAAGATTCCGCCCTTGCCCTCGGCGTCGCCCGGATACCAATTTTGGACGGTCGAGTATTTCACCTCCGCATCCTCGTGCGCGAAAATCTCGACCACCGCTGCGTGGAGCTGGTTCTCGTCGCGCATCGGCGCGGTGCATCCTTCGAGGTAGGAGACGTAGCTGCCCTTGTCGGCGACGATCAAGGTGCGCTCGAACTGGCCGGTGTTCTCGGCATTGATTCGGAAATAGGTCGACAGCTCCATCGGGCAGCGCACGCCCTCGGGCACGTAGACGAAGGTGCCGTCGCTAAAGACCGCGCTGTTGAGGCAGGCGAAATAATTGTCGCGCTGCGGGACGACGCTGCCGAGATATTTCTTCACCAGCTCGGGGTGCTCGCGGATCGCCTCGGAGATGGAGAGGAAGATGACGCCTGCGGCGGCAAGCTCCTTGCGGAAGGTGGTGGCGACGCTGACGCTGTCGAAGACCGCATCAACCGCGACCTTGGCCGCGCCTTCGACCCCGGCGAGCACCTTCTGCTCCTCCAGCGGAATTCCGAGCTTCTCGTAGGTGCGGCGGATTTCGGGATCGAGCTCGTCCAATGACGCGAGCTTCGGCTTCGCCTTGGGCGCGGCGTAATAATATGCTTCCTGGTAATCGATCGCCGGGATGTCGAGCTTCGCCCAGCTGACCTCCTCCATCTCGAGCCACGCGGCATAGGCCTTGAGCCGCCAGTCGAGCATCCAGTCGGGCTCGTTCTTCTTCGCGGAGATGAAGCGGACGGTGTCTTCGCTGAGGCCCTTGGGCGCGAATTCCTGCTCGATGTCGGAAACGAAGCCCCACTCGTAATCCTTGGCGATCGTCTCCTTGAGCTCGCGGTTCTTGACGGCTTCGTTCATCGCGCGAGCTCCGTGAGGCTGACCGCCCCGAGCGCGCCCCGAACGGCGCTGCCCACAATGCCCATATGCGGCTTCACGCGGCAGTGCGCGTCGAGCGCGCAGTCGGTGCGGCCTTCGGAGCAGACCGTCATCGCGATCGGGCCTTCAACCGCCTCGACGATGTCAGCCAAACTAATCTCCGTCGCGGGCTTGGCGAGCGCAAAGCCGCCGGATGCACCGCGTGAACTGCTCAGCAATCCATAGCCAGCGAGCTGGCCCATCAGCTTCTGCGCGGTTGGCAGTGGGACGCCAGTGTCCTGCGCAAGCTCCGTCGCGCTGAGGCGCGCGCCCGCAGGGCGGCGGGCGGCGGCGGTCATCAACACGACCGCATAATCGGCGAGGTGGCTAAGGCGCATGTCTAATTCAGAGCTTTCCAGTCCGATTTAGTCTCTTGCACCCAGAAACTCAACCGCGCACACGGTCGGCGTGGCGCTTTACCCCATTATCAAGCCCTTCATCTTCCGGCTGGATGCGGAGCGTGCGCACAGGATGACGATCAGCGCGCTGAAGATGCGTACGGGCACCGGCTTCACGCCGGAGCCGCCTTACACACCGATGCTCGAAATGCGCGTTGCGGGGCTCGACTTCCCCAATCCCGTGGGACTCGCCGCGGGTTTCGACAAGGACGCCGAGGTGTTGGAGCAGATGTTGAGCCTCGGATTCGGCTTCGTCGAGGCTGGGACGCTAACGCCGCGTCCCCAGTCGGGGAACCCGAAGCCGCGGCTGTTTCGGCTCGCTGAGGATCGGGCGGTGATCAACCGCATGGGGTTCAATAACCAGGGTCAGCAGGCGGCGCTCGGGCGGCTGGAGAAGCGGTACAAAACGCGGGGCCTGGTTGGCGTGAACGTCGGCGCTAACAAGGACAGCACCGACCGGATCGCCGATTATGTGCAGGGCGTTCGCTTCATGAGCGGGGTCGCCGACTATCTCACGGTCAACATCAGCTCGCCCAACACGCCCGGCCTGCGCGCGCTCCAGGACCAGGGTGCACTGGAAGAATTGCTCGCGGCCGTACGGGAGGTTGGTTCCGACAAGCCGATATTCCTCAAAGTCGCGCCCGACCTGGATCAGAGCGATCCGGAGCGTATCGTCAGAGCGGCGATCGATCACCGTATTGCCGCGATCATCGTTTCGAACACGACGGTCTCGCGACCGCCGCTGAAATCGCCGCAACGCGGCGAGGCCGGCGGGCTTTCCGGCAAGCCGCTCAAGCCGCTCGCGTTCGATGCGCTCCGCAGGTTTCGGCGCGCGAGCTGCGGGGAGATTCCGCTGATCGGCGTCGGCGGAATCGAAAATGCGGATGACGCGTGGGAGCGCATCCGCGCCGGAGCGAGCCTGGTCCAGCTCTACTCGGCGATGGTCTATGAGGGGCCCGGCATCGCCCGGCGGATCGCTCGCGGGCTGACGGCTCGGCTCAAGCGCGAGGGGATGCGCAGCATTGCCGAGGCGGTCGGTACCGAGTAGCCGCTTCGACCGATGTTCAAGCGTCTGCTTTCGTTCTCGGCCGCCCTCGTCCTCGCGGCCTGCGCCAATGCCCAGCCGGCGACAAGCCCAACTTCGGACAAAGGAATGGTCAGCGCAGCCGATCCTCGCGCTGCGGCGGCCGGCGTCGAAATTCTTCGTGAAGGCGGGAGTGCCGCTGACGCTGCATTCGCCACCCTGCTCGCGCTCAATGTGGTCGAACCGCAAAGCTCGGGCATCGGCGGCGGCGGATATCTTGTCTATTCGGCGCGGGGGGCGGCGCCCGTCACCTTCGACGGCCGCGAAACCGCACCGCATGCCGCGACGGGCACCTGGTTCTTCAAGAACGGCCAGCCGATGGCGTTCGACGACGCCCAGCCGGGCGGCAAGAGTGTCGGCGTTCCCGGCAACGTCCGCATGATGGCGCTCGCTCACCAGCGCTATGGCAAGCTCAAATGGGCGGCGCTGTTCCAGCCGGCCATCCGTCTCGCGCGCGACGGCTTCAAGGTGACGCCGCGGCTTCATAATTCGCTTGTGAAATATCCGGCAACGGGCGCTCTATCCGCCGAGGCCCGCGCGATCTTCTACCAGGCCGACGGCCAGCCCAAGCCGGTCGGCACCGTCATCAAGAATCCCGCCTTCGCGGCGTTCCTCGAGCGGCTCGCCCACCTCGGCCCCGACAGCTTTTACGTGGGCCCCAACGCGCAGGCCATTGCAGCAACCGTGAGCCGCGCGCCGCACAATCCGGCGCCGATGACGACAGGCGACATGGCCTCGTACCAAGCCAAGCCTCGGCGGCCCGTTTGCGGCACCTATCGAGTCTATCGAATCTGCGGAATGGGCCCGTCGTCGTCGGGCGGGTTCATCGTGCTTGCGACGCTGAAGCAGCTCGAGCGGTTCGACCTCTCTGCCCTCGGTCCGCACTCGCCGACCGCGTGGCACCTGATCGCCGAGTCCGAGCGCCTGGCCTACACCGACCGCGACAAATATCTGGCGGATGAGGATTATGTGCAGGTGCCGCTGGCGGGCCTCACCGACCCCGCCTATCTCGCCAGCCGCTCCGCTCTGATCTCGCCAACCAGCACGATCCAGGACCTGCGTCCCGGAGCCCCTGCGGGTGCCGAGATCACCTGCTCCCCGCAGCTCCAGCCTGAGCGCGGTACCTCGCACTTCGTCGCGGTCGACCGCTGGGGTAATGTCGCCTCCGAGACCTCGACCATCGAGAGCAGCTTCGGCTCGGGGCTGATGGTCAACGGTTTTTATCTCAACAACGAGCTGACCGATTTCAGCTTCGTTCCGCAGCAGAACGGCTGCCCCGTCGCCAACCGGATCGAGGGCGGGAAAAGGCCGCGCAGCTCGATGAGCCCGACCATCGTCTATGGCCCCGACGGCCGGGTGGTCCTCGCGGTCGGCGCCGCTGGCGGCTCGACCATCCCCGCTCAGGTCGCCAAGGCGATCATCGGCGTGCTCGACTTCCATTTGCCGGCGCAGGAGGCGATTGCGCTTCCCGTGATTGTCGCGCCAGGCGGGGACACGGTCTATCTCGAGAGTAGCACCTTTCTGGCCGCGATGGCGCCGCAGCTGGAGGCGCTCGGGCACAAGATCGACTATCGCCCGCCGAGCACGTTCAAGGCCAACGCAATCGAGCGGCTGAACGGCGGCTGGGCCGGCGGCGCCGACCCGCGCAGCGAAGGCGCGGTGCTCGCGGAATAAGGGGGGACAGGGGAATCGTGGCCAGGCAGCTCGAGCATTTCGGCAATCTCGTCTCGATGTTCCTGACGCGCGTCGCTGAGAAGGGCGAAAAGCCCTTCCTGTGGGCGAAGCGCGATAAGGAATGGCGGCCGACCAGCTGGGCCGAGGCGGCGCAACAGGTCGCCTCGCTCGCCGCCTCGCTCAAGGCGATCGGGCTCCAGCCGGGCGACCGCGTCTGCCTCGTCAGCGAAAACCGGCCCGAATGGCTGATCTCCGATCTCGCGATCATGGCGGCGGGCTGCGTGACCGTGCCGACCTACACGACGAACACCGTGCGCGATCATTCGCACATCCTCGAAAATTCCGGCGCGCGCGCCGTCATCGTCTCCAACCAGAAGCTCGCGAAGAACCTCGTTCCCGCGGTCCTGACATCGAACGTGTGCCACCATGTGATCGGGATGGAGCCGCTGCGCTCCGGGCAGGCGCCCGACTGGGTCAGCTGCCACAGCTGGTCCGACCTGGCGTCGAAGGATGCGGACGTCGATGCGCTTCGGGGCGAGATGAAGCGCACGGGCCGCGACGATCTCGCCTGCCTCATCTACACCAGCGGCACCGGCGGCGCGCCGCGCGGAGTCCGGCAGCATCACGGCTCGATCCTTGCGAATATCGAGGGCGCGACGGACGTCATTTCGACCGATTTCGGATGGGACGACGAGGTGTTCCTGTCGTTCCTCCCGGCCAGCCATGCTTACGAGCACACCGGGGGGCAGCATTTCCCGATCGGGCTCGGCGCGCAGATCTATTATGCGGAGAGCCTCGAGAAGCTCGCCTCGAACATCGAGGAAGTGCAGCCGACCATCATGATCGTCGTTCCGCGGCTGTTCGAGATGCTTCGGATGCGAATCATGAAATCGATCGAGACCAGCGGCGGCCTTTCGAAATATCTGATGCGGCGCGCACTGAAGATCGGCGCCGACAAAGCGGACGGCAAGCGCAAGCCGTGGGATCTGCCGATGGACGGCTTCCTCTCGCTGACGCTTCGCCGCAAGGTCCGCGCCAAGATCGGCGGCCGGCAGAAGGCCTGGGTGTCGGGCGGCGCTCCGCTCAACCCCGAGGTCGGCCTGTTCTTCGAATCGCTCGGGATCACCTTCTTGCAAGGTTACGGCCAGACCGAGGCGGGCCCCGTCATCGCCTGCAACCGTCCGAGCGCCGGCATTCGCCTCGACACGGTCGGCCCGCCGGTGAAGGGCTGCGAAGTGCGCATCGCCGAGGACGGCGAGATCATGGTGCGGGGCGAGCTCGTCATGCACGGATATTGGCGAAACCCCGAGGAATCGGCGCGCGTGCTTCGCGACGGCTGGCTGGCGACCGGCGATATCGGCCACATCGACGAAAAGGGCCGGATCAAGATCACCGATCGCAAGAAGGACATCCTCGTCAACGACAAGGGCGACAATGTCTCGCCCCAGCGCGTCGAGGGGATGCTCACGCTCCAGAACGAGATTGCGCAGGCGATGGTCTATGGTGACCGCCGCCCGCACCTCGTTGCGCTGCTCGTGCCCGATCCCGAGATCGCATCAGCGCCGGACAGGCAGGAGCGGCTCCAGCGCGCGGTCGACCGGGTGAATGCCGACTTGTCGGTAATCGAGCGGGTGCGCCGATTCATCGTCGCCGACGAGCCGTTCACGATCGAGAACGAGCAGCTGACGCCGTCGATGAAGATCCGCCGCCATGTCATCGGCGGCGTCTATGGCGATGAGCTCAGCGCGCTTTACACGCGCTGAAGCCCCTTAGCGCGGGCGCCGGTACGGCTGGAAATCGCCGAGGCTGCACGCCCCGATGAAAGTGTGCGTGCTGAGGTCCACGACCTGCGCGATGTCGCCGCGGCACGGGCCGCTGCCGACGCTCTTGGTCACCAGCGCATAAGCGGGGTTGCCAAGGCCCGTGCAGCCGCCTGGCGGATGGTTCACGTAATAGGTCGAGCCGCGCTCGAAGATAATCGTGTTGGGGCTGACGTTGTGCGACCCGTAGGTCGGGCCCGGAGGCAGGCACATCTGCGGCGGACCTGCGGGCACCCGCCCGGCCAGCGCGCGCTGGAAATCGGCCTGCTCCTGCGCGGCCTGGGCCTGGACATATCCCGGAGGCGGCGGCGCCATGGTGCACGACGCGAGCCCCGCGCCGACCAGCAAGAGAGGAGAAACGCGCATTGCAACCTCCTTCGAATTCTGCGGGCCGTAGAACGCTTCGGACGCTTAACGAAAGCTGTCTTTGGCCGAACGGCGGCGCGCAAATTCCTCCACGTTAGTGGAGCGAACGAAGGGATTGGTTTCACGTTCCTGCGCCACCGTCGTGGGAAGCGTGATTTGACCGCGCTCACGCATGGCCGCGACTTCGGCGAGGCGCGCGGCGACGGCGGGATTATCCGGTTCGGCATGGACGGCGAACCTCGCGTTCGACAGCGTATATTCGTGCGCGCAGTAGAGCCGCGTCTCGTCCGGGAGAGCGGTCAGCCGCTGGAGCGAGTGGTACATTTGTTCGGTCGAACCCTCGAACAGCCGCCCGCAGCCCATCGCGAACAAGGTATCGCCCACGAAGGCGATGCCGTCCTCGTCAAAGATCAGCGCGATATGGCCGAGCGTGTGACCGGGCACCTCTATCACGCGGCCGACGTGCTTGCCGAGGCGGACATTATCGCCCTCGGCCAGGGCGACGTCGCGGCCGGTAATGTTCTCGCTCGCTGGGCCGGAGATGCGTGCTCCGATCGCGTCCTTAATGGCGAGATTGCCGCCCGTATGGTCCGGGTGCCAGTGAGTGTTCCACACCTGGCTAATGGTCCAGCCGCGCCGCTCTGCCTCGGTGAGGACCGGTGCTGCGTCGCCGGGATCGACGACCGCCGTTTCTCCACTCTCCTCGTCATGAACGAGCCACAGATAATTGTCGGTGAAAGCAGGGACGGCGACAATCTCCATCGGCCGCGCTCTAGGCTTCGCACCCGAGGATCGCCAGCGCATCCGTCGCCAGCTTGCGGGTGAGCTCGGCGGCGGGAAGCGGCAGCCCGAGCGGCGCGGACTGGCCGGCCCACATGGGCCCGAAGCCATATTCCGCGCGCTTCTCCGCCGCCGCGCGGATCGGCCCGAGCGCGGCGCTCGCAAGCGGATAGGGCGGAGCTTCGCTCCGGACGGGGCCGAGCTCGTCGGTGAGGCGGCCACGAAGGCCGCGAGCAAGGCCGCCGGTGAGAAGGTTGGTGACGATCGTATGGCCGCCCTTGAGGCGCCGGCGGTGCTCGTCACTGATCGCCGCTTCCGGCGAATGAAGATAGGCCGTGCCGAGCTGGACGGCGCTCGCGCCGAGCATGAAGGCGGCGGCGATGCCGCGGCCATCGGCGATTCCGCCAGCGGCGATCACCGACACGGACACTGCGTCGGCGACCTGGGGAAGCAGCGCGAACAGCGCCATCGCTTCTGCGGGATCATCGCCGAGGAAGCGGCCGGTATGGCCGCCGGCTTCGAACCCTTGTGCGATGATCGCGTCGACTCTGCGGCTTTCGAGCCAGCGCGCTTCCTCGATGCTCGTCGCATTGCCGATCACCGCGGCGCCCATCGCCTTCACGCGGTCGAGCAAGTGGGGTTCCGGCAATCTGAAGTGGAAGCTCACGACCTCGGGCCGAAGCTCCTCCACCGCCGCGCACATTTCTGCGTCGAATGGCAGCCTGAGCGCGCCGACGTCCCCAGGCTCGACTCCGAACTCGTCGTAATAGGGCCGAAGCAACTCTCGCCAGGCGCTGTCGTCGGCGTCATTCCGCATCCGGTGGCAAAAGAAGTTGAGGTTGAGCGGGCCCTTGGCGCGCGCACGGACCTCGGCGACCTGCGATCGAACCTGCTCCGGCGTGAGAAGCGCGCAGGGAAGCGACCCCAGGGCGCCGCCTTTGATCGCGGCGACGCAAAGATCGACTCCGCCCGCGGCCGCCATCGGTGCCTGGATGATCGGGAACTCGGTCCCCACCAGGTCGAGAAAGCGGCGGTCGGGCCAGCCTACCATTCGCCGCTGTTTGCCATCGATGACCAGGGCCCGGCCGGCGGCAACGCCGCGCCTTTCTGCAGCAGCTCGACCGAGATGTTGTCGGGCGTTCGGATAAAGGCCATTCGACCGTCGCGCGGTGGGCGATTGATCGTCACGCCGTTGTCCATGAGGCGCTGGCACGTCTCGTAGATATCCTCGACCTGGTAGGCGAGGTGGCCGAAGTTGCGTCCGCCGCCGTAGCCGCTCTCGTCCCAGTTCCACGTCAACTCGACCTCGCCCCCCTCGTCTCCGGGCACGCCGAGAAAGATGAGCGTGAAGCGGCCGGCCTCGTTCTCCACCCGCCGCCGTTCCACGAGGCCGAGCAGCTGAAAGAATGCGACGGTCGCTTCGGGATCGGAGACGCGGATCATCGAGTGAAGGAACTTCATGGCGCGCCGTCTCCCTCTGGGCTTACTTGGGCGGCGCCGGGTCCAGCTTCACCGTCGGCGTGACACCCAGCATCTCAACCGCCTTGGCCGCGGCCTTGCCGGTCTCACCGTTGGGGTCGCTGCCCGCCGCGCGCATCCAGTAGCTCCGCGCCTTGTCGTCGTCACCGGTGAAGTGCGCGACATGCCCGGCTTCGAACAGGATCGTCGGGTCGTTGGGCGCCATCGAAAGCGCCTTGTTGATAGCGGCTTGAGCGGCTCCCGGGTCGTTCTCGCGGATCGCGAGCGCGGCGGAGAAATACCAGTAGAAGGGGTCGTCCGAGATGGTCTGGGCTGCGTCGTTCTTTCCAGCACATTGGGATCCTAAGCTTAGAATTCCACGTGGACAAGTTGTCG